>Ga0228536_1000116_pt1 | contig 203318 bp, 175 predicted proteins | sample SJ1Smetagenome_FD_168611 | JGI IMG/M metagenome (GOLD analysis project Ga0228536, IMG submission 168611) | Enriched culture of PCE-dechlorinating microbial communities from Ithaca, New York, USA - SJ1.S | ecosystem: Engineered > Modeled > Simulated communities (microbial... > Unclassified...
AGAAGTTAAGCCCGCCAGCGCCGATGGTACTGCCCAAAAGGTGGGAGAGTAGGTCGTCGCCACCCTTATAACACAAAGGCTGCCCCCAAAAGGCAGCCTTTTGTGGTTTTAGCGGATTTTATTCTGCTACAGAATGGGATTCAGAAAATTCCGATTCTATGGAATTTGCATCGTTCCGGCTGATTTCACCCTTGCTTCCTGGATCATAAATCTAGTTTCTGCTTACATTATTGAATGTTCTGCAAACACTATTGTTTAATCTGCCGACCCTAAACGTTTAATTAAACTGAATTTTTCAGCTCCTCCCTGAATCCCTTGCCATACCCGAATCCAATTCTTACTTCCAACGTCCTGCCTCCTGCCTCAGCCACAACAGAACACAATTCCCGATTCGTACCTTAATCCCCCTCAATCTCACCCTTGCCTCTCCCCTTCCCTGTCTTATTCACATCCGGTTAAAAACTCATGAAGCTTTTTCTTTTGTTTATTTGCTACTTTTCTTCATTCTAATGAATATTTTAATACCTTTATAAAAAATTTCTAAAATAAAAATGATTGGGAATTTTTACACAAAACTCATTTCTGCAATCAAATTTGCCATTCAAGGCTTTCTTACCGGAACCCAGAGCCGGAATATGCGGATACACCTTATAATCACCCTGATTACTCTGATTGCTGGCTTATTGCTACGCCTTAGCCTCACCGAATTTCTTATAATCCTCGTTTTTATTGCTATTGTTATCTCTCTTGAATTGCTTAACTCGGCAATGGAAGAACTTTGCAACCTGGTTGAATCCAGCTACAATCCACACGTTAAAAAGATAAAAGATATGGCTGCAGCAGCAGTTTTATGGAGTTCTCTGATTGCACTGATCGCCGGAATCGCTATTTTTGCGCCCCGGATTTTTCGTCTATTTCAGGCGGACAAATTCATACTTAATTAATTGTTGATATCGTTTATGAAATTGATCGCTGACAGCGGCTCAACCAAAACCGACTGGTGTATGATTGACCGGGCCGGAAGTCGAAAAACTATTCAGACCGTAGGCATTAACCCTTATCACATGAGTTCGGATGCTATTCGGGACGTACTTGATAAGGAACTTTATCCATACCTGAATCCCTCTTCTATTAAGCAAGTCCATTTCTACGGTGCTGGCTGCTCTACCAGCAGTAAATGCCGTACAGTCGAAAGTGTTTTGGGGGCATTCTTTACCGATGCAGAGATTGAAGTGGAACACGACCTGCTCGGTGCCGCAAGAGCCCTTTGCGATCATAAACCAGGTATCGCCTGCATCCTTGGCACCGGTTCAAATTCCTGTTATTTCAACGGAAAGGTAATTGCCTCCAATGCAGTTTCTCTCGGTTACCTGCTGGGCGATGAAGGAAGTGGCGCATACCTTGGAAAGCAACTGCTTACCGATTATTTTTTGAAATACCTCCCGGAAGATCTTAGCCTTAAACTGCAGGAAGATAACTATCTAACACTGGAGACTACACTCGATGCCCTATATAACAAGCCCAGACCCAACCGCTTTCTGGCATCTTTCAGCCTGTTTATACACAAAAACAAAGATCATCCCTATTGCCGGCAACTCCTGGAAAAAAGTTTCGATGACTTTATCCGCATCAGCGTCAGTCAATACCCGGGGTATAAAAATCTTAATGTAAATTTCCTCGGATCTGTAGCCTATTTCTTTAGGGATGAACTTGAGAAATCAGCTATCAAAGCAGATATCCGCCCAGGTCTCATACTTCGGTCAGCAATCGACGGACTGGCAAATTATCACACCATGGAAGTATAAAGCCTGTAAACATCTCAGCTTCCCTTGCATAAGAAAGTTATATTTTTTGCGAGGTTTTATACCTTAGCAGAATAATCTAACTCTGTCCAATTAATAACTAAAAATGTGTAACGGATGAAAAACGGGAAACTTTTTCTTGTCACCCTGACGTTTATCGTACTTGGCACATTATTGTCAAGCGCTCAAAAAAATACCATTGATCCCGATATCAAAAAGCTGGATCGGTATTTTTCCAATGCCCGCGTGCAATGGGAAGTACCAGGCATGGCAATCGGAATCATCCGCAATAACCAGGTGGTGCTGCTTAAAGGATATGGAGTTGCAGATGTGAGAAATGGTAAAAATGTTGACGGTGACACACGCTTTGCCGTTGCTTCCAATACAAAGGCATTTACTGCAACCGCGCTGGGAATGCTCATTGACGAAGGGCTTCTGAATTGGGACGACAAAGTTACGGATCATTTGCCATGGTTTCGGTTGTACGATCCCTATGTAACATATAATCTCACCATCAGAGATATGCTGTCGCACCGTAGCGGACTGAAAACCTTCAGCGGCGACCTGATATGGTATGGAAGCAACCATTCCCGGGAGGAAATCGTCCGAAGAGCCGCCTTTCTGAAGCCACATCACGGATTCAGAGAAGTCTACGGATACTCAAACATCCTGTATCTGGCTGCAGGGCTTATCGTAGAACAACTATCCGGTATGAGCTGGGATGATTTTATAAAAACCCGGCTTTTCCTTCCTTTGCAGATGACCAATTCCAATACCAGTACTACAGACCTGGATCTGAACGGCAATACGTCAATGCCTCACAACGACACCGATTCCGGAATTATTGCGATCAACTACCTTAACTGGGACAATATAGCTCCGGCAGGATCCATCAACTCAAGTGCTTCCGACATGCTCAAATGGCTGCAGTTCCAACTCAGTATGGGAACGGTCAACGGCAATGCACTCATAAAAGAAAGCACCCTCAGGGAAACCTGGGAACAGCAAATAACTTTGAAAGTAAGTGCCTTCTCCCTAAAAAAATTCCCTTCTACCCATTTCAGAGGTTATGGCCTCGGCTGGTCGCTTATGGATTACAAAGGCAGAAAAGTAATCTCTCACTCAGGTGGATACGATGGCTTTATCAGCTATTCCGCATTTATACCCGAAGAAAATCTGGGGTATGTAATTCTGACAAATAAAAATTCCAGCTTATTTGTGCCATTATCCTACACGATACTGGATGCATTTCTGGGAGGAGAACAGAACGATTGGAGTACTAATTATTTCGATCTGATTGAGAAGTCCCGCAAACAGGAGGAGGAACAGAAGGCAAAAATTGCAGGCGAAAGAGTCAGCGGTACATCGCCTTCGCTTCCAGCAGAAAAATATTGCGGAAAATATACCAGTGAAATTTACGGCTCTGCTTCAGTTGAATACGTTTCCGGCCAACTGCTGTTGTCGTTTGACAACACTCCCATCTTTCACGGAACGCTGAATCACTGGCATTTCGACACGTATACAATCGTATTCCCCTCTGTTCCATCGCTGCCGGAAGGGACTGTTAATTTCAGCATTAACAGGGAAGCAAAAGTCACCGGTATGGTGATCGATGTTCCAAATCCCGATTTTGATTTTACTGAATTGGATTTTATTAAGGCTCAATAGTTTCCGATATTTTAGCTGAATTCAGCTCTTCCTGGCTTTTAAAAACCAGGGAAGCCGAATTTATACAATAACGCAAACCTCCGGGAGGCGGACCATCGTTGAAAACATGCCCGAGATGACCTCCACAGCGGGAACAGACAACCTCCGTACGAATCATGCCATAGCTCAGGTCTGCATTTTCCGTAATATTCCGGTTTTCGGATGGCTCACTGAAACTGGGCCATCCGCAACCCGCATCGAATTTCGAACCCGATTCAAACAACTCGAATCCGCATCCGGCACAGTAATACTTCCCTTTTAAAAAAAACTGATCATACAATCCGGTACCCGGCCGCTCGGTTCCTTTTTCACGTAAAACATAGTACTGCTGCGGCGTAAGCAAGCCTTTCCATTCCTGTTCCGTTAAACTGATTTTTTCAGCGCTATTACTCTTTCCTTCTTCCATTGATGAGGTTATTTGAGCGTTACGACTACAGGATACCAGTGCAATCACCAGAAATGATAAGTAAATAGCAGTACCTGCATGCCTCAAACCGGAATAGTCGGTCATCCGTATTTTCATATATAAATAACAAATACACAATGCGATTGGTTCATAAAATAAACTCCTCCCGGGCAGGCTTATCACAAAATAATACCATTGCATCAATCGCTGATTCTCCTAACTTTACATAGTGACAGAAACAGGTACCGGAGATCCTTCGATTCCGGCAGAATCATCTGAAAAAAAATGTACAGTTATGAAGCTGAAACACAAATATGCTGTTATCCCATTCTGTTTAATGCTGTTGCCGGCATGTTTCGTCAAGGATCAGACAAAACAGGATTTCCGCTCAATGGAATGGCTTCTGGGTTCATTCAGCGACACAACCATGAATTTTCATGAGCACTGGACGGCCGTCGGTGATACCGCATACAGGGGTTCCGGATATAAAAAGCGTGAAAATGATACGGTTTTCATAGAGACACTTTCCATCCGCAAAGAGGCGGAAGAGTGGTTGTATATAGTGGATACAAAGGACAGGAAGGTTCATTTTAAAATGGATGGTAAACCCGGCGACAGCCTTTTATTTGTGAATTTATCGAATGAATTTCCCAAAAGAATTGCATATTACAAAAAACCGGAGGGAGTAATTTTTGTCAGGATAGACAATCCGGGTGAAGAAGGAAGGCAAATGTTGTTTAACTTTATACCAGAAAACTGAAAGGTTATGGAATGGTTCTGGATTACCCTGGGCGTTGTGTTGACCATAGCAGGAATTGCAGGTTGCATTGTTCCGCTAATACCCGGTCCGCCCCTCAGTTATGCAGCTCTGGTTATTATTCAATTTGCATTGAATGAACCTTTCACGGGCCGTTTTATGGTAATCTGGTTGTTGCTGACAATAGCCGTTACTCTGCTCGATTATTTTGTTCCCATATGGGGAACACGGAAATACGGAGGAAGCCGCTCCGGAATGTGGGGTGCTACGATCGGACTCATCATCGGAATATTTTTCTTTCCACCCATGGGAATTGTTCTTGGTCCTTTTATTGGGGCTTACGTCGGAGAGCTTATCATAGGCAAAGATTCTGCTACCGCACTTCGTTCAGGTTTTGGTTCATTCGTCGGATTCGTGGCCGGAACAGTCATGAAACTTGCCGTATCCATGATCATGGCATTCTATTTTTTTAAGGCGATTATTTGAGAATCAAAACACTGCAGCAGCCGGAGAATTGCATGCCGTAAGATATTCCGGCAAATGAGTTGTCCCGCTATGCAGGAAAGAACACTTCACTCCTTAAATCAACATCATTCAAGTATGAAAAAGCATTCCCGTCCAATGGATTTGATTAAAACCAGCTATTACATCAGAGGGCTGATAATTAAAATGCTGGCCTCCGCAGGTTCAGGACATACGGGTGGTTCGCTGGGACTTGCCGATGTATTTACAAGCTTGTATTTCAATACAATAAATCATAATCCAGATAATCCCGGAGATCCATTGCGCGACCGGGTAATCTTATCGGCCGGCCATGTGGCTCCTGTCTTGTATGCAACCCTCTCTGCTGCCGGCTATTTCGATGTATCCGAACTCTTTACACTGAGGAAGTTCGGCTCCAGGCTACAGGGCCATCCCGCCAGGGATAAAAGACTGCCAGGAATCGAAACGTCGTCGGGATCCCTTGGACAGGGATTGTCCATCGCGGTAGGAATGGCTCTTGCTGCCAGGCTGAATAACCAGAATTTCAGGATATACAGTATTCACGGAGACGGGGAATTGCAGGAAGGTCAGATATGGGAAGCAGCAATGTCGGCAGCGCATTACAAACTTTCAGCAATAACTGCAATTGTGGATTGTAACGGATTGCAGATTGATGGTCCGGTTGATCGTGTGATGAACCTTTCCCCGCTTCGCGATAAATGGGCTTCGTTCGGATGGAATGTTTTGGAATGCGACGGACACAACCATAATGAAATTCAGGCTTGTTTCAAATTGGCCTCCCAAAACACGGAAGCGCCTTCGGTTGTGCTGGCCCATACGAAAATGGGAAAGGGAGTTTATACCATAGAAAACGATAACCGCTGGCACGGAAAAGCCCCGAATCCAGAGGAAGCTACAGAGTTTTTATGTCAGCTGAATGAGAGTTTGAAAATAGAATTATCAAAAAACCAGGAAAAATCGTGATATACAGGAATAAGGGAAGCCGGTCGACCAGAGCCGGTTTTGGCGAGGGTCTTCTGGAGTCAGGAATACTGAGCGGGGAGGTAGTTGCTTTGGGTGCCGATATTACGGCATCAACGGGTGTAAATCTTTTTGCAACGCAATACCCCGGGCGTTTCTTTTCGCTTGGAATAGCTGAGCAAAATGGTGCTGGTGTCGCAGCCGGACTGGCTCTGGGCGGAAAAATTCCTGTCTTTACAACGTATGCAGTATTCTCGGCCATGCGTACCCTGGATCAGATACGCGTTTCGGTTTGTTACAATAACTTGCACGTTGTCATCGGAGGAGCCCATGCCGGAATTTCGGTCGGCCCGGACGGGGCAACTCATCAGGCGCTTGAAGACATAGCCGTTATGCGTTCCCTTCCGGGGATGAGCGTTTTTTCGCCCTGCGATGCAACTCAGGCACGAATTCTGACCCGTATGGCAATACTGGATTGCTCAGGACCCGTTTACATCCGTTTTGGAAGAGAAGCCGTTCCCGACTTTACCGGTGAAGAGCTGGAAACTGTACCCGGGAAAGCCCAGATACTCAGGCCCGGCAACCATCTTACTCTCATTTCTACCGGTCATATGGTGTGGGAAGCACTCGGAGCGGCTGCCATTCTGGCCAGGAGCGGAATCAATGCCCGTGTCATAAACATCCACACCATCAAACCCATCGATCGTATGGCGATTATTGAGGCTGCGCAGGAAACCGGCTTTCTCGCAACCATAGAGGAACACCAGGTGGAAGGGGGACTTGGAAGTGCCGTAGCTGAGATTGTTGTTTCGGAGGTACCGGTGCGAATGGAAATGATCGGAATACCGGGTTGTTTTGGAGAATCGGGTCAACCGGCAGAATTGCTTGGAAAATTCGGGCTTACCTCTACACAGCTTGCCGTACGGATTGAACGGGCATTCAGAGATCGTGAAAATCAGCCCTGAATCCTAAGGGATATTCAACATTTTCTAGGAAAAGACCGTGTGCGGGAACCGATTCGCCGGCGTCCGAACGCGTTCCTCCTTCCAGAATATCACGATACCGGATTAGATCAAGATTCCCTTTGCCTACCTCCATCAGTGTACCAACAATCGCTCTTACCATATTTCGAAGAAACCGGTCGGCCTTAACCCGATAAATAATACCCGTTTCCGAAATAACTAATTCCGACTCGATTACATTACATTTATTTGTACCGGTTTGCGAGCCCGCCTTGGCAAAACAGGTAAAATCCGAATATTCAGTAACCATAGCTGCGGCTTTCTGCATTGCAGCAGTTTCAAGAGGACCTTCATAGCGCAAGGAATATTCCTGTACGAACGGATCCTTTATCCGGCTGATAAAGTACTGGTATGTTCTGAATACTGCTGAAAAACGAGCATGTATTGTGGGTTGAACGGGAAAAATCCCGTAAACAGCAATTGAGTCGGGAAGTACCCGGTTTAGTCTGTATGTGAGATCCTTTGCCGTTTCGTATGAAAGAGGGACTGGTTCATCAAAATGTGCAAAATAGTTTCGTGCATGCACACCCGTATCGGTTCGTCCGGCTCCGGTAACTTTAACCGGGTGACGAAGGAGCATTGAAAGCGATTTTTCAAGCTCGTATTGAACCGAAGGTTCGGAGGGCTGTACCTGCCAACCATAAAAATCACGGCCATCGTAGGCAAGATGAATGAAATATCTGAAAGTTCCCATAGGTACAAAAGTACAAAAACGGATTGTTTACCGGAGGAGACTAAGCCGTATTAAGGAATGTCATTTCAGAACTGCAGCAGTTTAAAGGCAGGTAGTGTGACCGGGTATTGCAATTTCTTTTCAATCCGGCAAACGCACATCGGAAAGAATGAATAAATAATGTCGGTTTAGATAATATAAAATCATGCATATAAGAGCCCAATCTCCTTAAATTGATTTAGATTAGTTATAAATAAGCAATTTATACAAAAAAAAACTGGTTATTGTTAATTGATTAACAAAAGAATTTTTACTTTTGAAATGAATTGTTAATCAATTCACAAGTCACACTCAATTTACCAATTTACTAAAGTTCATTTCTAACTAAAGTAGGAGGATTTCATGTCAACAACAGAAGCACTCGTAAAAGAGCTGGTTGAAAAAAACGGCAGAACCCGCAACAGCCTCATGCCGGTTCTACAGGGTATTGTCCAACAGGAGCATTTCCTGTCGGAAGAAGCATTAATATGTGTAGCTAAAGAACTTGACCTCTCTGCGGCAGATGTTTACGGCACAGCATCATTTTACACATTTCTCGACACTGTGCCCAGGGGAAAGAATATTATCAGGGTATGCAAGACCATAACCTGTCATATGAAAGGAAAGGATGAAGTGATCAAGGCGATCAGTAATGCGCTGAAGATCAAAGTGGGTGAAACCACACACGACAACAAGTTCACTCTTCTGTCGGCCAATTGTCTGGGCTGGTGCCACAAAGGGCCTGTTATGCTTATTAACGACGAGGTATTTCCTGAGCTAACGCCTCAGAAAGCACTGGAAATTGTCGAAGAATATGCAAAGAAGTAAATATTGAACCAATTGGTCACAATCCTTAAATCAAGTTCAAATGGAAAATAACTTAAAAAAAGTTGACATCATATTTGAGGACAGCGATAAGTGTGCTCCTCTTAAGGTTTTGGAAAAAACTCTGAAACGTACTGCCGATGACATCATTCTCGATCTGATCGATAGTGGTCTTAAGGGCCGTGGAGGTGCCGGTTTCCCTACCGGGCTGAAGTGGAAATTCACCCGCAACGAAACCAGCGACGTTAAGTATGTAATATGCAATGCCGACGAGGGCGAACCGGGTACATTCAAAGACAGGGAAATTCTGGACAGGGTACCTGAAAAAATATTTACCGGAATGGCTATTTGCGGTTACGTTGTCGGGGCTAAAGAAGGGTACATATATCTTCGGGGCGAATACAACTTTCTGCTTAAAGGTCTTTTGAAAAAACTGAGCGACTTCAATGCAGCCCTGAAAAAACTTAACGTCGATTTCCAGATTTACTTCAAATCGGGTTCCGGCGCTTATGTTTGCGGTGAAGAGAGTGCGCTGTTCGAATCCATGGAAGGCAAGCGCGGAGAACCCAGGAACAAGCCCCCCTACCCTACGGTTGCCGGATACAACAGCAAACCCACGGTTATTAATAACGTAGAGACCCTGGTATACACTACGATGATTTGCCACATGGGTCCTGAAAAGTTCAAAGCGTTGGGAACCAGCGACTCGAGGGGATCAAAAGTATTTTCAGTTTCAGGAGATACTCCCATCCCGGGAATTTATGAACTCGAACTTGGCATGCCCTTGCATGATTTTGTAAACGAATTCGGCGACGGCGACACAAAAGCTGTTCAGGTTGGAGGCGCTTCGGGTCATTGCGTACCCCGCAAAAAATTCAACGACACCATCATCGGCTTCGAAGGAATACCTACCGGAGGTTCGATGATGATCTTCAACAGCTCGCGCTCAATGTATAACGTTCTTCACGACTATCTCGAATTCTTTGCCGAAGAATCCTGCGGACAATGCACCCCCTGCAGGGTTGGCTGCCAGCAATTACTGAAAGGCATCGAAGCCGTAAAACGCGGAGAGCGTCCGCCTGCTTATCTTGATGACCTTAAAAAACTGACCGGCACCATGAAAATCGCTGCAAAATGCGGACTCGGACAATCGGTCGGAAACCCCTTTAATTCGATCATCGACAATTTCAGGGAGGAAATCATTTACTAGTAATTGAAACGGTCTAATCTGCAGGCTGTAATTCTGCAAAAAATCCCAGAAAAAACCTAAAAGCAAGCGAAATCATGAGCAAATATCTCGTAAACCTTAAGATAAACAACATGCCTGTCGCGGTGGAAGAAGGCACAACGATTCTTGAGGCAGCAAAAAAACTGAATTTCAGAATTCCCACCCTATGCAATCACCCGGACCTCTCGGTTGCCGGTAACTGCCGAGTGTGCGTGGTAGAAGTGAAAGGTGCCAGACTGCTGGCAGCTTCGTGTGCAACTCCTGTTTCAGAGGGTATGGAAGTTTTTACTAACAGCGAAAAGGTAAGAAAAGCGCGCAAACACATTGTTGAACTTCTACTTTCGGAACATAATGCCGATTGTACCAAGTGCTTCAAGAACGGTCACTGCGAATTGCAGGAACTTGCCAGTGAATATCGAATCGGTGATCATGTTTTCCTCGATCTTGTAACGCCGGAAAGCATGATTCAGGACATCTCATCACCCTCTATTGTAAAAGATGACAGCAAATGTATCCGCTGTCAGCGATGTGTACGCACCTGTGCCGAACTTCAGGGCGTCAGTGCCTTAGCAGTTGTTAATAAAGGTGATCATCAGAAAATATCCACATTTCTCAACAAACCTTTGCATGAGGTAGTATGTACCAACTGCGGACAATGCATAAACCGTTGTCCTACCGGTGCACTTACCGAACGTAATTACATTGAGGAAGTCTGGAATGCAATCTACGATCCGTCGAAGTTTGTAGTAGTACAAACTGCTCCTGCAACCCGTATTGCCCTCGGCGAAGACCTTGGAGTACCGGTTGGAGAGCGTGTGACCGGCAAGATGGTTTCAGCACTTAAAAAACTCGGATTCAACAAGGTGCTCGACACCGACTTTACTGCCGACCTTACCATTATGGAAGAAGGAACAGAGTTGCTGACCCGGCTGAAAAAAGCCCTTGTTGATAAAGACGAGAAGACTGTGCTTCCCATGATGACTTCCTGTTCACCGGGATGGATCAAATTCCAGGAACACATGTACTCCGATATGCTGGATAATCTATCTACATGCAAGTCGCCGCAGCAAATGTTCGGCGCAGTAGCCAAAACCTACTATGCCGATAAAATCAACATTAAAGCACAGGACATGATTGTGGTCTCCATTATGCCCTGTGTTGCGAAAAAATTTGAATGTGAGCGTCCTGAAATGCGCGACAGCGGATACCAGGATGTGGATTATGTACTCACCACCCGAGAACTGGCTATGATGATCAAACAAGCCGGAATTGATTTCCATAAACTGGATGAGGATCATTACGACAGCATCCTGGGAGAATCAAGCGGCGCAGCAGTAATCTTCGGAGCAACAGGTGGTGTTATGGAAGCGGCACTTCGCACAGCTTATGAAATAGTTACCGGCCGGGAAGTCCCCTTTACTAATCTTAACATTCAGCCCGTCAGGGGGATGGAAGGCATTAAGGATGCAACCATCAAAATCAAGAATGTAAAACCCGAATGGAGCTTCCTGGAAGGTGTGGACCTGCATGTTGCAATTGCTCACGGACTAGCCAATGCACGCCAGCTGATGGAAAAGGTGCGGCGCGGAGAAGCTGTCTATCATTTTATTGAAGTTATGGGTTGCCCGGGCGGCTGCCTTGGAGGTGGCGGACAACCAATCCCGACCTCTCCGGAAATCCGGAAAAAGAGGGCTGAGGCCATTTATTCGGAAGATGAGGAAATGCCCATCCGCAAGTCACATGAAAATCCGGAAGTACTGGAAATTTACAAAGAGTTTCTGGGTGAACCCTTAAGCCATAAATCGCACGATTTATTGCATACGCATTATAAGCCGAGAAAACGGTACTAGAACCAACATTAACCATTTAAGGAGGATGGCATGAGCCATCCTCCTGTTGTTTGACAGAATTGGCAACTATTGATTAAGTACCTAAATAAAAGCGCTTTAAGACACCTTAATTAGAATGATTATAAATTTATTGTTATTTTACTAACAATGTGAATTTATTAACAGAAAAGTTTGTCAGTGATTTTTTATTGCGTAATTTTGCACCATCAAAAATCACGGACCGAATGCCGGATCAACAGTTGATTGAAAATCTTATTCCGGAAGAACTTTGCCCGGATTCAGTCATAAAACAGTTAACACGCGAAAGCGCACTTAATAACAGAAGAATGAAACTCAGGGAAGTTGTTGAATTGCTCAATGCAAAAGTGGTTTCAGGCGAAGACCAGCTGAATGCTGAAGTAGAATTTGCTTTTGCCTCAGATCTAATGAGTGATGTACTGACCCTGGAAACGGACAATCTTCTGCTGTTGACCGGCCTGGCCAATCTTCAGACCATCCGTACGGCAGAGATGTCTGACATTAATAAAATAATTTTTGTTCGAAGGAAAAAGGCTACTGATGAAATGATTAAACTGGCCGCTGATAATGATATGATCCTCATTGAGTGTGACTACTCCATGTTCAAAACCAGCGGTATGTTGTTCGGATCAGGGCTCAAACCCGTATATTAATAACTCCTGTGATGCATTTCGAGTTTCAGATCGAAGGCGGTAATTTTTCCAAAGCAGGTGCTGCTTCCAGTCAGCTGAAGAAAATTCTTAAACAGCTGAACGTGGATGTGAGAGTCATCAAACGGGTGGTTGTTGCCCTCTATGAGGCAGAGGTCAACATAGTAGCCCATGCCTGGGAAGGAATTATTTACATCGACATCGATACCGAAAAAATTGAAATGAAGCTGGTAGATAAGGGCCCTGGCATTGCCGACATTGAGTTGGCGATGCAGCAGGGTTATTCCACTGCTTCACAGGAAGTCAGAGAAATGGGCTTCGGAGCCGGCATGGGGCTTCCAAACATCAAAAACAACAGCGACCTGCTGAAAATTACTTCTGAAGTCGGCACTGGCACCACGGTTGCAATGACCGTATACTTAAACAGTTAATCCCCTATAGCAATGGAACACAACACTTTTCACCATGCACTCAAGATCCGGGAAGATCTGTGTATCGGCTGTTCCCATTGCATGAACGTGTGCCCGACCGAAGCCATCCGGGTTAAACACGGCAAGTCGGTTCTGTATGATGACCGCTGCGTTGACTGCGGGGAGTGCTTTCGGGTTTGTCCGGTAAGTGCCATCATTATCGATCAGGACGATTTCAGCAGAATTTTCGATTATAAATACCGTGTTGCGCTCCTGCCTTCGGTATTTACTGGGCAGTTTCCGGAGGATGTGTCGCTGAGGCAAATTCACAGCGTGTTACTGGAGCTCGGATTTACGCATGTATTTGAAGTGGAAAACGGGGTGGAGATACTTGCAGAGGCGATCAAAGCTTATGCTTCCAGACACTCCGACAAAAAGCCGCTGATTTCATCGTTCTGTCCTGCTATCGTTCGTCTGATCCAGGTAAAATTCCCTTCTCTGGTCGACAATATTATGCCGTTGAAACCACCTCTCGACATTTCTGCTATTCACATTCGGAAATCACTGAAACGACAGGGTGCCGCGGATGAGGAAACAGGAATTTTTTACGTAACACCCTGTGCCGCAAAAATTGCAGCCATCAAGGATCCCGTTGGTGACCCCGACTCCCCCATCACCGGTGTCATTAACATGGACATCCTGTTCAGCAAGGTGTTCCGTCAGGTTAAGCAACGCAATCAGCAGAGCTGTGCTCTTCCTGTAAGTGCGCCCCTTTCGGGAAAAGAAATTTGCTGGTCTCTTACAAACGGTGAGTCGGCCTGGATTGAAGGCCGTTCCCTTGCCATCGACGAAATCCATAATGTAATTGAATTTCTCGAAAAGCTTGAAAACGAAGAAATTACTGATATAGACTTTCTGGAACTCAGGGCCTGTGACGAGAGTTGTGCCGGCGGAGTGCTTACCATCAGCAACCGCTTCCTAACCGCAGAACGGCTCAGGAATCACATCGATAATTACAGGACCGATGACGAAAATCCGCATCCGGATGCCATCACTCCCATCAGCGAAAGCAGGGATCATCTCCTTAAAAAAGTAGAAATCAGAAGCAAAATCTCCCCCAGATCAATCATGAAACTGGATGAGAATATGGCGGAAGCCATGCGCAAGATGGAAAAAGTTAACCGCATCATGCAGCTGCTCCCGATGGTAGATTGCGGCATTTGCGGAGCGCCTACCTGCCAGTCTCTTGCTCAGGACATTGCGCTCGGAAATGCCTCCATTAATTATTGTATCTTTATTCAAAAGATACTTGAACAGAAGGGCGAACTCAGTCTGGAGGAAACCGTTGCCATCATGCAGGAGATCTGGGGTTTTGGCAAAACCAACAAATACAGGGATCTTAAAGGAATTTAACTATGAAGATTAAAGACATTGCAGAAAAACTAAACCTCCGAATTGTTTCCGGAGCCAACGGACTCGACCGGGAAGTTATTAACGGATATTCATCCGATCTCCTGAGCGACGTTATGGGAAGCGCTCAGGCAGGCGAACTCTGGATTACCCTCCAGACGCATAAAAATGTGATGGCTATTGCCTCACTTAAAGATCTTGCAGGCATCATACTGGTGAAAGGCTTTAAACCCGATCCCGACATGGAAGAACAAAGCAACGAAGAGGACATAACGGTGCTGGTTACCGATGACGATACGTTTACCATCAACGGGAAATTATACAAGCTTTTAAAGGGATAATAAAAACGAGATGAAGGAATTCAGGGCTGACCTTCACATACATACCGTACTGTCACCCTGCGGAAGCCTGGAAATGAGTCCGCGGAACATTGTACGGGAAGCCCTGAAAAAAAAGATTGACATCATTGGCATCACCGATCACAACTCAACCCGGCAATGCCGGATGGTAGCGCTGGAGGCGGATAAGGCAGGCCTCACCGTTTACACCGGAGTTGAGATCACGACCAGGGAGGAAGTTCACTGCCTTGCGTTCTTTGAAACATTTGACATTCTGGAGCAATTTCAGGAATATCTCGACGAACACCTTCCAGAAATTAAAAACGATCCGGACAGGTTCGGATATCAGGTAGTTGTTGATGAAAACGAAAACATCGTTTACGAGGAACCGAAGCTTCTGATATCGGGTTTATCTAATGGGATTGATCAGATCGGCGAAAAAGTAAGGAGTTTAAACGGTTTGTTTATCCCTGCTCACGTCAACCGGCCAAAGTTCAGTCTTATAAGTCAGCTCGGTTTTATACCGCCCGATCTGAAGGCCGATGCTCTTGAGCTTTCGAGACACACAAGTAAGGAAGAATTTGTCGAACAATTCCCATACTTAGTCCGGCGAACCTTTGTAAGGGGTTCCGATGCACATTGTCCGGAAGATATTGGAACAGCTTTCACACGGATAAAGATGGAAAACGTCTCATTCGAAGAGTTCAGACTGGCTCTTTCAGGGTCCGGCGGAAGGGAGGCCAGGTTATGATGAAAGACTTTGCCATGCACATCATGGATATTGTTCAAAATTCAATTTCTGCCGGAGCTTCGCAGATCTCGGTAACGATTACCGAATCGGAGGCCGACGACAGTCTGAAGCTGGTAATTACCGATAACGGGAAAGGAATTCCGGCTGCAATGCTTGAAAAGGTCACGGATCCTTATACTACAAGCCGGACCACCCGAAAAGTTGGTCTGGGTTTGCCTCTGCTTAAACAACATGCGGAGTCGACCGGCGGACATTTAAGCATCGCCTCTGAAGAAGGGAAAGGTACGGTGGCAGAAGCAAGCTTTGGCTTAAGTCATCTCGACCGTCAGCCGCTGGGCGATGTTGCCGGGACTATCGTATTGCTGGCAGCGGCGAATCCCGAAAGGAGATTTATTTACCGGCATACTACTCCTTATGGAAGTTACACCTTTGATACAGACGAGGTGAATGAAGTGCTCGAAGGAATGTCAATCTCAGAAGCTCCTGTAATACGGTTTCTGAGAGAAATGATTGAAGAAAACCTTAAAGAAATTAAGATTTCAGGATAAAAATCAACACCAAACAAAATTTAAAACACATGGGACAAGTAAAATCATTGGCTGACCTGCGGAAGATCAAGGAGAACCAGCAGGGGAAGATGAGCCTCAGGGAAAAAAGCAACAACCCTGAAAGCCTTGTGCAGGTTCGCGTTGCTATGGCTACCTGTGGAATTGCTTCGGGAGCCAAGCAGGTGATGGATTTCTTTATTGAGGAATTCGACAAGAGAAACATCCAGGCAGTTGTAACCCAAACCGGTTGCATGGGATACTGCTTTGCCGAGCCTACCGTGGAAGTTACCCTTCCCGGCAAGGAACCTGTTGTATTCGGTTATGTTGATGCCAAAAAGGCGGACGACATTATTGAAAAGTATGTAAAAAACGGCGAGCTTGTTGAAGGCATTATTCCCGTAAATTACGAAACCATCGAAAAGAAATAAGGAGGAGTTGCAATGGCAAAATATAAAATGCACGTATTGGTTTGCGGCGGAACAGGATGTCACGCTTCACAAAGCGATTTGTTGCTTGACAACCTGAAAACAATTGTCGCAGACAAGGGACTTGACAATGAAGTTCAGGTGATTGCGACAGGATGTTTTGGATTCTGCGAAAAGGGCCCTATCGTAAAAATAATGCCCGACAACACCTTTTACACTCAGGTAACACCGGAGGATGCCCGCGAAATCATTGAAGAACACCTGATTAAAGGGCGAAAAGTAAACCGGTTGCTGTATGTTGACCCTGAAAATCAGGAACACATTGCAGACTCAAAGCATATGGGCTTCTACAAAAAGCAGCTGCGTATTGCTTTGCGCAACTGCGGATTTATTGATCCGGAAAACATCGACGAGTACATCGCCCGCGACGGCTATGAAGCCATGGCTAAGTGCCTGACCGAAATGACCCCGCAGCAGGTGATCGATGTAATGAAGAAATCCGGACTTCGCGGACGCGGAGGCGGAGGATTTCCCACCGGACTGAAATGGGAGATTACCAACCGTTCGGTATCCGATATAAAATACGTTGTATGTAATGCCGATGAAGGAGACCCGGGAGCATTTATGGATCGTTCCATTCTTGAGGGGGACCCCCATTCAGTTATCGAAGCCATGGCCATTTGCGGTTATTGCATCGGTGGCGAACACGGACTTGTATACATACGCGCCGAATACCCTCTTGCAATTAACCGGTTGAAGATTGCCATCGAGCAGGCCCGCGAGTACGGACTTCTTGGGAAAAACATTCTGGGTTCGGATTTCAGTTTCGATATTGAGCTGAGGTACGGAGCCGGAGCTTTTGTTTGCGGAGAAGAAACAGCCCTGATTCACTCAATGGAAGGTTACAGGGGTGAACCTACGGTTAAGCCTCCGTTCCCCTCCGTTTCGGGATATTTTGAAAAACCCACCAACGTAAACAACGTTGAAACATTTGCCAACGTACCGGTAATTATTAATAAAGGTGCTGAATGGTTTTCGAGCATTGGATCTGAGAAGTCGAAAGGCACCAAAGTGTTTGCCCTTGCCGGGAAAATCAATAACGTTGGACTTATTGAAGTCCCCATGGGAACTACCCTTCGCGAGGTAATCTACGAGATTGGCGGAGGCATCAAGGACGGAAAAAAATTCAAGGCTGTTCAAACCGGGGGTCCTTCGGGCGGCTGTCTTACCGAAAAACATCTTGACGTACCCATCGATTACGACAACCTGATTGCCAGTGGTTCGATGATGGGATCGGGCGGTATGATCGTAATGGATGAAGACGACTGTATGGTTTCTGTTGCCAAATTTTATCTCGATTTTACCGTTGAGGAATCGTGCGGAAAATGCTCGCCATGCCGTATCGGAAACAAGAGGTTGTATGAGATTCTCGATAAAATAACCCAGGGTAAAGGAACACGCGAAGACATCGACCGTCTGAGGAACCTAAGTACGGTTATTAAAGATACCGCGCTCTGTGGTCTTGGACAAACATCGCCCAACCCTGTATTATCAACCATTGATAATTTCTGGGATGAGTACATTGAGCACGTAACCGACAAAAAATGCCGTTCGGGACAGTGTAAAGCATTACTCCAGTATTTCATTGACGCAGAGAACTGTGTGGGATGTACGGCTTGTGCCCGCAATTGCCCCGTTAATGCCATTGCCGGCGAACGTAAGGGTATTCATGTGATTGATCAGACTACCTGTATCAAGTGTGGCGCATGTATGGAAAAGTGCAAATTCAATGCTGTTTATATCAAATAATACCGGAGCAAAAATGGAAACTGTAAAAATAACCATAGATAACAAGGTAATTGAGGTTGCCAAGGGCACCACAATACTGAAAGCTGCAAAGGAGGCTGGCATCCATATTCCAACTCTGTGTTACCTTCATCTGCGCGACCTTAACATCGAAAACAAACCTGCCGGCTGCCGCATTTGTGTGGTAGAAGTTGAAGGCCGCCGTAACCTGGCTCCTGCCTGTGTTACCGAGTGCCTCGATGGCATGGTAATCAACACCCACAACATCAGGGTACTTAATTCACGCAAAACGGTTCTTGAGCTGATTCTTTCCGATCACCCGACCGACTGCCTAATTTGTGCTAAAAATGGGGATTGCGAGTTGCAAACCATGGCTCAGGAATTCGGTGTACGAAAAATACACTACGAAGGCGAACAGTCAACCTACCGTGAAGACACCTCCCCTGCCATTATCCGCGACGTGGACAAGTGCATTATGTGCCGCAGGTGCGAGATGATGTGTAACGAAGTACAAACCGTTGGCGTACTTTCGGCCGTAAACCGCGGATTTATGTCGGTTGTGGCTCCTGCTTTCGAGATGAATCTTGATCACAGCGAATGCACGTATTGCGGACAGTGTGTTGCGGTTTGCCCGACCGGAGCACTCACAGAAGTAGACCATACCAATCAGGTAATTCGCGCGCTTGCCGACCCCACCAAAACAGTAGTTGTACAAACAGCACCGGCTGTAAGAGCTGCTTTGGGTGAAGAATTCGGGATGGAACCAGGCACCCTGGTAACCGGGAAACTGGCTGCAGCGCTCAGAAGGCTTGGATTCAACTACGTATTTGACACCGATTTTGCCGCCGACCTTACCATTATGGAAGAAGGGACAGAATTGCTGGATCGTCTTACCCGCCATCTGAACGGCGACAAGGATGTTCCCCTGCCGATTCTTACTTCATGCTGTCCGGGATGGGTCAACTTTTTCGAACATCAGTTTCCCGATATGCGCGATATCCCTTCAACGGCGCGCAGCCCGCAGCAGATGTTCGGGGCTATTGCAAAGACATACTTTGCAGAGAAGATAGGTGTAAAACGTGACGATATGGTTGTCGTTTCAATCATGCCCTGTCTGGCCAAAAAATACGAATGTCAGCGTGAAGAATTTGCCACAGACGGCAATCCCGACGTTGATTTCTCTATCTCGACCCGGGAGCTGGCTCACCTGATAAAGCAGTCTAACATTAATTTCAACGATCTGGAAGATGAGGATTTCGACAACCCGCTTGGAGAATCAACCGGTGCTGCCGTAATTTTCGGAACAACAGGCGGAGTTATTGAAGCTGCAGTGCGTACCGCTTATGAAGTACACACCGGCAAGAAACTCGAGAAAGTTGATTTTGAAGAACTTAGAGGAATGGATTTCATTCGTGAAGCTACCATCGATTTCAACGGGTTGCCAATCAGGATAGGTATTGCACATGGACTGGGTAATGCCAGAAAGTTGTTGCAGGACATTAAAGATGGAAAATCGAGTTTCCATGCCATTGAGATTATGGCATGTCCGGGCGGATGCATCGGAGGCGGCGGACAGCCCCTGCACCATGGCGATTCGTCAATCCTCAAGGCCCGTCAGAAAGCAATCTACCGTGAAGATGCCGGAAAAACAATCCGTAAATCGCACGAAAACCCATACATCATTCAGCTTTATGAAGAATTCCTGGGCAAACCGATGAGTGAAAAATCGCATCATCTGTTACATACTCACTATTTCGACAAGAGCAAAGAAATCAAGGTGGTGGAATAATCCGGCGTTTGCAGATGAAAATTCCGAGTTTCAACAACATTTAAAGAACCCATATCATGGCAAATATAAAATTATCCGCAGAAAAGCTCGACGAACTCAAGGCTATCTGCAAGTCGTTTAAAAACGACAAGGGCGAACTGATCAATGTGCTGCATAAGGCACAGGGTCTCTTTGGCTATCTGCCTGCCGAAGTACAGGAAGTAATTGCCAAGGAACTCAGCGTCTCGGTTGCCCACGTTTACGGTGTGGTATCCTTCTATTCATTCTTTACCATGCTTCCCAAGGGAGAATATCCTGTATCCATCTGCCTTGGCACCGCTTGTTATGTTCGCGGTGCCGAGAAGGTGATCGACGAATTCAAACGTATCCTCAACATCAATGTTGGAGAAACATCTCCCGATGGCAAATTTTCTCTTGCTTGCCTGCGTTGCGTAGGTGCCTGCGGACTGGCACCCGTTGTGCTGGTTGGAGAGAAAGTTTACGGTCGTGTAGCTCCGGATGGCGTTAAGGATATCGTTGCAGAGTACACGAAATAGTTTTCTCTATGTGTTTTGGTGAAAACGGCCGGGTTTATCCCGGTCGTTTTTTTTGGCCACTTAAAATATTCTGCCCCGATCCTGAAAAACAGTAACCGGGGCAAAATCCATCCTTTGGTAAAAAAAGCATCCCAGAGGAGTGCTGCGGCATCTCTGCCGTTAATCCTGAAGTACTTTTGTAACAAGCTCAGCAGCTTCCTGCAGAAGTACGGCTGAATACACCTTAAGTCCGGATTCTTCAATCAGCACTTTAGCCTCCTCGGCATTTGTACCCTGAAGCCGCACGATGATGGGAATATTGATTGAACCAATATTGCGGTATGCATCTACAATTCCCTGAGCTACGCGGTCGCAACGGACGATTCCGCCAAAGATATTTACAAGAATTACCTTTACATTCGGATCTTTCATTATAATGCGAAATGCCTGTTCTACCCTCTCTGCATTTGCCGTGCCGCCTACGTCGAGGAAGTTGGCAGGTTCGCCGCCCGATAGCTTGATAATATCCATGGTAGCCATCGCCAGACCTGCACCATTGACCATACATCCAACATTTCCGCTTAGCTTGACATAATTCAGATGGTGTGCTCCGGCTTCTACTTCCGCAGGATCCTCTTCGGCCAGGTCGCGCATTTCAAGCAGGTCGGGATGACGGAAAAGCGCATTTTGATCAAGGCGCATCTTGCAGTCGGCCGCCATAATCAGATTATCGGATGTTTTGAAAACCGGATTGATTTCAAGCAAAGCAGCATCACTGCCCATATAGGCTTTGTATAGACCTTTCACAAATTTCTGCATATTCTTGTGAGCGACTCCATCCAGTTTCAGGTTATAGGCAATTTTTCTGCACTGGAAATCCTGAAGTCCAACTCTGGGGTCAACTTCCTCGGTAAAAATGAGGTGAGGAGTAGAGGCAGCAACTTCTTCAATATCCATTCCGCCTTCAGTGGAATACATTACCATAACCCGTCCGGTAGCCCTGTTGAGCAGCATACTCATATAAAATTCGAGGGGTTCGCTTTCTCCCGGATAAAAAATATTCTGTTCAATCAAAACCTTACCAACAAGTTTACCACCGGGTCCCGTTTGTGGGGTTACCAGGTTCATCCCGATGATCTGGGAAGAATTTTCTCTGACCTCCTGAAGAGATTTAGCAATTTTAACGCCACCGCCTTTTCCTCTTCCTCCTGCGTGGATCTGGGCTTTAACAGCCCAGCGGTCCGAACCGGTTTTCTCCTGTATTGCTTCTGCTGCTTCAACAGCAAAATCCGGAGTATCAGCAACAATTCCAAAAGGAACCGGCACCCCGTATGAGCTAAGGATTTTCTTGGCCTGAAATTCGTGTAGATTCATATAAAATTATTTTAGATAGAACATTTCGCAGGAGAAAAAGGATTTCGATCAAACAGACAAAAAAATCTTTTATTTTTGTCCGTAAACACTGGCTTAAACAAATGAGCGGGCAGTCAGTTCAATCAAATATAAAAAGTTTTCACTCTTAATGTTCATGAAATTGGTCTTTAGGCGGAATAATCTCATTCACTCCAGCACAGCATTCGATTCATCTATTCTATGCTTTCTTTTCGTTATATGAAAAATACTGCGTTTCTGATTTTCGCACTTTGGGTTCTTTTTACCGGCACCGCAACCGTTAAAGCCGACATTCCTCCTTCTGCAGCCATGACCCGCACACACTCATCTCCTCAGATTGATGGCGAAATATCTCCGGGGGAGTGGGAAGGGGCAACCGTGCTTACAGGATTCAGGCAGTTTGAGCCGGTTTCAAATGCCGATCCAAGCTTTGAAACCGTGGTTTATCTTTTTTATGATGACGAAGCAGTATACGTCGCAGCGGTGATGAAGGACCCTGCGCCCGACAGTATTGCCAGGCAACTGGGTGAAAGAGACAACGACAATTTGAATGCAGATTATTTCGGAATAGCATTCGATACTTACAATAACCATCAGGATGCATACATTTTTGCCGTTTCAGCATCCGGCATACAGGTTGATGGACGCATGCTCGACGGCACCTACGATGCAGTATGGAACAGTGAAGTTGGAATTAACAGTCACGGATGGGTTGCGGAATTCAGAATTCCCTATTCCGCCCTTAGGTTTCCTGCCCGACCCTTACAGGATTGGGGATTTCAGGCAATACGAAAAATCAGGCGTTACCGCGAACAGTTACACTGGGCTCTGGAAGAAAAAGGCACGGGAAATATCCAGGTGCACTGGGGTAAATTAACTGGCTTTGAGAATATTAAACCACCGCTCAGGCTCGCTTTTACACCCTATGTTTCCGGAAATGTACAGCACAACAGCGACCCTGATTTTCGCAGCGATCCATGGTCTTCAGCATTTAACGGCGGAATGGATCTGAAATACGGGATCAACGAAAGCTTTACCTTTGATATGATTCTGCTTCCCGACTTCAGCCAGGTACAATCCGATAAAATCCAGAAGAATCTGACCGGTCTTGAACTGATATACGACGAAAACCGTACTTTTTTCAACGAAGGAACGGATTTGTTCAATAAGGGCGACTTATTTTATTCAAGACGCATTGGCAGAACTCCTTTGAAATACAATGCGGTTAAAGATGTGCTCGAACCAAACGAAATGTTATCGCACAATCCGGTTACGGCCCGTTTGCTTAATGCCGCTAAATTAAGCGGAAGAACCTCCGGCGGGCTTGGCATCGGTGTATTCAATGCGGTTACCGGCAACACCTGGGCCACTGCCAGGGATACTGTAAGCGGAGACGAACGGGATCTGCTCACCGATCCGGTTACAAACTATAATATTACCGTAATCGATCAAGCTCTGCCGAACAACTCCTCCGTTTATCTGATTAATACCAACGTATCCAGACCTTCGGGGTGGGATGACTCGAATGTGACCGGCGGAGGTGCCACCATCGGCAATAAAACAAAAACTTATTTCATCGGCATGAATTTGTCGGCCTCCAGTTGGAACAAGGCTTCTGATAATACCGAATTTGATTCAGGCGAGAAATATACCGGATATAATTACGGGTTGTTTTTTATGAAAAGCAGGGGGAAGTTTCAGTTCAGCCTATACCAGAGTGCTCTTGATAAGCACTACAATATTAATGACATAGGCATTAACCGATACAGAAATCAGCAAAACAGGGGAGCTTATATAAGTTACAGGATATATGAACCATTCGGAAGGTTTTTGAATTTTTCTCAAAGTCTTGGATTTGACCAGATCAGATCTCTTGATGACAAGAAAAACATCAATACTACTATGGCATACAAAGGCAATACAACCTTCAGAAATTATTTCACAATCTGGTGGGGAGCCACCGTTTCGCCATGGGACAGACACGATTATTACGAGCCGCGCATCCAAGGCCTCTACTATCTCGATCCGGGATATTTTCAAACTAATTTTGGGTTCTCCAGCGATTACCGCAAACCTTTTGCACTCGACGGCAATTTGGAATACACGCTTGATTTTGATGACAGATTCGCTACCTGGTTCGAACTGGAGCCCATCTGGCGCATCAACAACCGCCTTGCCATCAGACATACGACAGGCCTTGGCTATAACCCGGCAAATCTGGGTTTTGTCGGACATAATACCCAAACCGTCTGGTTTGGAGAACGCGACATTATGACGCTTGAAAATGCATTTTCAGGGCGCTATATGGTCAGCCGTCACATCTCTGCCAGTTTGTTTGTACGACATTTCTGGCAAACGGCAGTATATTCCGGCTTTTATACTCTTAATGAAAACGGGCATCTCTCTCCCGATCCGGATCTGGTTTATAATGCCAATTACAACTACAATTTCTTCAGCCTCGATCTGAACCTCGACTGGGAATTTGCTCCGGGAAGTATGCTCAGTCTGGTTTGGAAGAATGCCATACTTTCCGAGGATGACAGGCACTATCTGAGTATGGGCGAGAACCTGCGGGAACTGTTTGACGCAAGTCAGCTCAATATGTTCAGCATAAAGGCTCTATACCACCTCGACTATCTGATGCTTAAGAGAAAGAAGCAATGATGCATTCATTTCCCTGTCTTAAATTACATCCCGCTCTTAAACCGGAACCTTGAACTGATACGGATAATCTGCATTTATCATATAACTGGAACTTTCGTCATTTTTGTTATATAAGATCATATAAACAGGATTACTTTTAAGGTGGAAAGTTATTAATTTTTATACCAGTGGACACACCGGTTTAAAGACTCTGAATCCGTTAAATGTATATCTGACTATGACAGCAACACTAAAATTCCCCATCATGGGTTACATCAAAATCAGACTGATTGTAAAAAACGGCTATAAATGGCTGGCTGAGCTGATTGGTGCAGACCTTGAGATCGAAGTAAGCGAAGAAGATTTTGTAGTTGACTAACACTACAGTCTGCTTTGTCTGATAATCTTGTCCGGCATCCCCTTAAACTTTTAACTTATATGAAGGGGACAAAGGGCAGGCAGGGGTATTTTTGTCGTTCCTTAGCATTATTTCTGATATACCGGTTTCTTTATCCTTTTTATCCTCCGATTAAACAGTGAGGATTACCCCTTGTAGCTGGCGGACAATCAAATTTTCGTTGAAACTGTTACCTTTGCAATCAGTTAAAACATCGAAAATGATACGGGCACGGGAAATTACCAAGTCATACGGCAACCTGAATGTTCTGAAGGGGGTATCCATCGGGATAGGAAAGGGAGAAATTGTATCTGTTACGGGAGCTTCCGGTGCCGGTAAATCCACCCTTCTACATATACTTAGTACTATCGACAGGCCCGACAGCGGCGAGGTGGAGGTTGACGGGATTAACCCCGGCATGTTAAACGATAAAAAACTGGCAGAATTCCGTAACCGGAAAATAGGCTTTATTTTTCAGTTTCATCATTTGCTGCCAGAATTTACAGCCCTTGAAAATGTGTGTATTCCTGCATTCATAGCCGGAACAGGGCGGAGGGAGGCCGAGCGGAATGCTATGGAGATCCTTGAATTTTTAAATCTTACCGACAGGTCATCGCACAAGCCTTCTGAATTGTCGGGCGGTGAACAACAGCGCATTGCGGTTGCCCGTGCATTGATTAACAGGCCATCGGTGCTCATGGCCGATGAGCCCTCCGGAAATCTTGACTCGGAAAATGCCCGGCAATTGCACCGTTTGTTTTTCGACTTGCGTGAAAAATTCGGACAAACCATACTTATCGTTACACATAACGAAGAACTGGCCGGGATGTCGGACAGGAGGCTTGTCATGAAGGATGGCCTCATTCTTGCACAGGCTGATTCCATCATCAACCAATAAAACGGGGTTCCCTGCGTTTTAACAATACGTTCAAAAACTAATTGTACCGACCAACAATGAATCGAATTAAATACAGGGATAGTCTGTTATCCGGCTTTATTTTATTAATTGCTCTTAACATGATGCCGTTGCTGTCCGCTGCGCAGTCACTGGATCCGGGACGTTTAAAACAGTTTGAGGAAGCTATTCTGAAAGGCGAGGATTTTCTTAAAGCAGACGATTATGCAAAGGCCAAAGCCGAGTATCAGAAGGCTCTGAGTATAGATCCATCGGCCAAATATCCAAAGGACAAACTGGCTCAAATCCGGAAAGTTTACATCGACCCGGAAGACGAAGCCCGTTTTGCCTCTGCTATGGAGAGCGGAAACCGTCTGATGCAGTCGGGTAGTTATACTCTTGCCTCCGAGCAATTTGCCAATGCAGTAAATATAAAACCGGAAGATAAAACCGCCCGGGATAAACTTGCTGAAGCAGGAAAAAAAGTTGCCGAACTTAAGACACGAAAAGAGATTTATTCCGGGCATATTAAACTGGGCGATCAGAAATTGGCCGCCGGTGACCTCGAAGGTGCCAGAGAAGCATACGTAGCCGCTTCGGAAACAGATTCCGGCGAAAATTATCCGATGCAAAAAATCCGGGAAATAGACAGCAGGCTGGCAGCCAGTAAGGCTCAGGCTGAATCGTACGAGAAAGCCCTTTCCGATGCCGATGAAGCCTATATGAGTCGTGACTTCGCGACAGCCCGGGTAAAATATGAACAGGCGCTGAAAATAAAGCCGGGCGAAAACTACCCGAAAAGTATGCTGGAACGGGTTGCCGAAGGAATGGCTCAGATGAAAGATGCCAGAGCCAGTTACGATGCTGCCATTGCAGGAGCCGACAGACTTTATGCATCCGGAGATTTTGAAGCTGCCGTTCCGGCCTACACCCAGGCAATGAAAATCCTTCCCGGCGAAAAATACCCTGCTTCCCAGATTGAAAAAGCAAACAATATCCTTGAACAGCGCAGAAAGCTGGAGGATGACTACAACCTTACCGTTGCGGAGGGCGATCGTCTGATGACAGAAAACAAACCCTCAGATGCGCGCACAGCATATGAAAATGCTCTGAAGCTCAAACCCGGATCGGAATATCCCCAAAAACAGCTGACGTTAATTGCCCTGCAACTGCAGGCTGCCCGGGATGCGGAAAAGGAGAAACTGTATCAGCAGGCAATTGCATCGGCCGACAGCAGGTTTGAAGCCGGTTATCCGGAAGAAGCACTTACTCATTACAACACAGCCATTGAACTCAGACCGGGAGAACCCTATCCTTCCGGACAAATTGCAAAGATCCGTGATATGCTTAATGAACGTAAGGCGGCACAAGCGGCATATGAAAAAGCCATACAGGCCGGTGACGCCTTCGCTGCACAGGACAAAGCGGAAGAAGCGAAACTGGAATATTCCAGGGCTCTGACACTTAAACCCGGAGAAGAATACCCCGCAGCCCGCATTCGGGAAATTGAGGAAAAGCTGGCTGCCATTCAGAAATCGAACCGTGAATACGAGCAACTTATTGCCGAAGCAGATTCGCATGTTTCCTCCGGAAGCCTGAATGCTGCACTGGAAGCCTTTCGTAAGGCAGCAGCACTCTTCCCCTCACGGACATATCCCGCAGAGCAAATCGCATTGATTGAAAGCAAACTGGCTGAGAACCGATCGAAGGAAGAACGCTATGCCTCACTGATTGCCGATGCAGACAGGGAATTTGGAAATTCCGAATACGATGATGCTCTTGCTCATTACCAGCAGGCACAACAGATGAAACCGGACGAAAAATATCCGGCAGGGCAGGTTGAGGCAATTAAAAAACAGCTTAAGGAACTTGAAGCGCAAAGATTAAGGTATGAAGGTATAATCAAGGATGCCGATCAAAAGTACGATGCCGGCAATTACGGGCAGGCACTTGATTTGTACCAGAATGCCCTTACCATCCGGGATGGCGAAAAACATCCGCGGGAGCGCATTAGTGCCATTAACCGAATACTGGAGGAAAGAAAATCGCTGGATGAGAACTACGATCGACATATTCGGGAGGCAGACGTCTTCTTCCACGAAAAGAGCTATGCAAACGCACTGATTTCTTACGAAAATGCCATCAATCTGAAACCCGACGAGAAGTATCCGCTCGCGCAGCGTGAGCTGACGCAAAAGGCAATTGAATCGGAACGGGCGTTATCAAATGAATACCAACAGATTATCGCAGATGCAGACGACAAGTTTGCTGCAGGCAACTATCCGTTAGCTGAAAGACGATACCGTGAAGCCCAATCTCTGAAAAAAGATGACCCCTACCCTTCCGCTCAGCTGGACAGGATTGCACAAATCAATGCAGACCTGAAAGTACTTGAAGAAAATTACAGTCAGGCCATCCGTGAAGGCGACAGAGATATGTCTGCAAAAGACTATGCATCAGCTAAAACATCGTATCAGAGAGCTTTGGGCCTGAAGCCCGGAGAAGCTTATCCGGCAGGCCGACTGAATGAAATTTCCAGAATACTCGGAGAGCAGCAAGAATTGGAGCAGCAATACAATTCGGCCATTGCCCTGGGTGACGAGAAATTTGATTCAGGCAACTGGGATGAGGCAGAAACAGCATACCAAAACGCCTTACAGATCAAGCCCGGAGAAAAGTACCCTGTTGAAAAGATCGGTTTAATTGGAACAAAACGTTCAGAAAACGAACAATTTCTCCGTTTGGTAAGTGAGGCCGGGCGGCATTATTCCGAAAACGACCTGAAGGGAGCTCTTGCGCTTTACCGGCAAGCTCTGCAGATCAGGCCGGGGGAATCGCATGCTGCAGCAAAGGTACAGTTAATAACCGGCAAGCTCGAGGAACAAAGAATGGAACAGGATCGTGAATACCTTGAAGCCGTTGGTTCCGCCGACCGTTTATTTGCAGAAGGCGATTACACCAGTGCATTGCGGTATTATGAGCTGGCTTCCGAATTAAAGCCCGAAGAGAAACATCCAAAAGATAAATTACTGGCAGCAAGAACCATTTTAATGGAAAGAGCCCGCAATAAGCTGGATGCTTATAATAAAATTATACTTAATGCCGACCGTCTTTATCAGGACAAGATCTACGACCAGGCGATAGATGCGTATAATGCTGCCTCTCAGGCGAAAGAAGACGAGACCTATCCGGCGGAGATGGTCAAAAAGATCAGGAAATACCTGGAGGATCATGCAATGATTGACCTTGTGCCTTCCACTATTTCAATAAACACGGATGAGGAAAAGAAATTCAATTTCACTCCGATTGAAATGCGCCTACGCAAAAACAATTACATCTCAATAAAAGCGCGGAAAACAAGTGAAACGGATCCAAAGATATACATAAACTACGGCAAGGGCAGTGCCCGTAACGGAGGTATCGTGCTTAGAAGTATTACCTCCGATGAAAACGGAGACTACCTTGTACGGGTAAGTGTACAGGACAAATGGTATCGTGAAGACAATAACTGGATTTCAGTCTACTCTGAAGGAGGAAGTGTAGAGATTACCCGCATGCAGATTGCTCAAGGCGACTGAACTTACGGAATCCTACTTTTTAAAATTTTTGTACGACCGGCTGTTTATGGTTTCGGATGACTTTTTTTTATGACATTTGCATCCACTTCAAGAAATGCTGCCATCCTATGGAAAAGTACTTCGAATCCTTCCGACAGAATACCATTGGTCATGACCTTGAGTACGATACACCTTATGGCCGTCAGAAACTAATTTATGCTGACTGGATTGCCAGCGGGAGGCTTTATCGTCCGATAGAGGAACGTTTGACAAACGACATAGGTCCCTTTATAGGGAATACCCATACGGAGACAAGCGAAACGGGCACATCAATGACCAGGGCCTACCACGAAGCCCATAAACTCATAAAAAAGCATGTTAACGCCGGTCCGGATGATGTAATTATCACTTCCGGCTTCGGAATGACCGGCGTAGTGGTAAAATTTCAGCGTATGCTGGGATTAAAAATGTGCGGTCAGCTGTCCGATCATCATTGTCTGAAAGAAAGCGACAGACCGGTAGTCTTTGTTACCCATATGGAACACCACAGCAATCATACATCCTGGTTTGAAACCATGGTGGATGTAGTGGTATTGCCGCCCGACAAGGATCTTCTTGTTGACCCGGATGAACTGAGACGGCAGCTTGAAAAATACAGCGACCGGACGCTGAAGATTGGCGCATTTACGGCCTGCTCCAATGTAACGGGAGTGTCGACTCCGTATCATGAGCTTGCCCGCGTTATGCATGAGCACGGAGGATTGTGTTTCATCGACTTTGCTGCATCGGCACCATACGCCGACATGAACATGCACCCCGAAGACCCCATGGAAAAGCTGGATGCCATAATGTTTTCGCCGCACAAATTCCTTGGCGGACCCGGCTCGTCGGGAGTGCTGATCTTCGACCGCTCTATGTACAAAAGCCGCACACCCGATCAGCCCGGCGGAGGAACGGTTGACTGGACAAATCCCTGGGGTGAGTACAAGTATGTGGACGACATAGAATCGCGTGAAGACGGTGGAACTCCGGGATTTATGCAAGCCATTCGGACAGCCATATGCCTGGAGCTTAAAGACAGAATGGGGACTGCCAATATAGCGCTTCGCGAGGAGCAATTACTGGAACAGGCGTTTGCAGGGCTCGACACCATCCCCCGTTTGCATATACTGGCCGATAAACAGCGTAAGCGACTCGGGGTAATTTCCTTCTATTTTGACGACATACATTACAACCTCGTAGTAAAACTGCTCAGCGACCGCTATGGAATCCAGGTGAGAGGAGGATGCGCCTGTGCCGGCACCTATGGCCATTACCTGCTCGACGTCAGCCATGAACATTCAAAACGTATCACGGAGTTAATCAATCATGGTGACTTATCGCAAAAACCAGGATGGGTCCGCCTTTCGCTTCATCCTACAATGACCAGCGATGAACTCGGCACCATACTGACAGCGCTTGCCGAAATTGGCGCCAACCATATGGAATGGGCAAAAGATTACATGTATAATAAACACACCAATGAGTTTAAGCATGTAAAGGACAACTGCCAGGTAGCCAACAGGGTAAGTGAATGGTTCAGACTCTGAGTACTTCTGTTAACGTTAATAGAGAGTCTTATTCAGGAAAGATTGAAACATTGGGTTAATCAAATCTCTTATTTCCGAAGGGTTATCAAAGTAATTTCAGGAAGTATTCCGACCCTTCCGGGATAAGCTATATGTCCCAGGCCACGGTTAACATACAGGTAATTTTTACGACCATCCGGATTTGCCTTTTCGGTCAATCCAGCCCAGTTTTTATAAATATATCGTGCAGGGCTCCATTTAAACCCAAAAGCTTCTATACCCATTTGCATGCCGTGAGTGTGGCCGGAAAGGGTAAGATCAAACTCCGGAAAACGATCGGAAACCTCTGCTTCCCAATGAGTAGGGTCGTGGGAAAGCAAAATATTGACATCTTTCAGTCCGACACCCTTCATTGTCTGGTACAGATCTCCGTATTTGCGAAATCGGGCGGTCGCACTCCAATTTTCGACTCCGGCCAGTAAAATAGATCCGCCGTTTCTCTCAATCACCGACGTTTCATTTCTGAGCAACTTCCAGCCCAGAGAATTATAAAACTCAACGAGCTGTTGAAGATTTTTTTCCTTTTCATCTTCCGTATTCCAGGAAACATAATCGCCGTAATCATGATTTCCAAGGATAGCATAAATGCCGAGAGGTGCCTTCAGCCGGGCCAGAGTAGTTTCAAATCCTCTGACTTCTGCAGTGCTGTAGTTTACCATATCGCCGGTAAAAACAACGATATCGGGTTTGAGGGCATTCACCTGTTCAACGGCTTTGCGCAACGGACTAGCAGACAACCAGCTTCCCAGATGAATGTCGGATAGCTGAACAATCCTTAATCCTTCCAGTGAATCCGGCAGGTTTTGAATGCGAATACTGATGCGGTGAGTTTTAAATTTATAAACCCATATTGTACTTCCGACGAGAAGGCCGGCAAAGGCAATACTGCCAAAGAAAATTCCCATTTTTTTTAAAATAATGAATGTGCGTTTCCCGGAAGAGGGCAATTTCCTTCCGAAAAGGTTTGAAAACAAATCGGTTAACCGAATTAAAAATGCTGGCAGCAGCGGAAGGAGCATGATGGACTTTGCAATGAATGCCATCAGCGCAAATCCCGGTAAAACTATCCGGAAGAAACTTCCCATCTCCTGCATCGGAACCAAAGCCGTGGAAGCCAGAAAAAGCGTTAAAACAACGATTGGCATCCACCACAGAAAGGCAAAGACCACTCTTACGAAAGACCGCAGATTTTGCCATGAGGGATGCAGACTACTGTAGAGAAGGTAGTCGATGGCAAACAAAAGCAGTAAAAATGGCACACGTCCTGCATACTTGGGCAGAGAATGCCGAAGCAGAAAGTAAAGACCCAGCGTAATAAAAATAATCAGAACGGCTGTTACCAGTTGTTTTAGCCTTCGTACCCGGCCTTTTTCCATCGTTTTGTTTAGTACCTGCGGATATTAAAACCGGCCGCAGAAATTTCCACGGCCGGTGCAAAATTACTCAAAAAAACTTTTATGCCATTGATTTAACATAATTTACGAGTCCCCTGGATTCAAAAATGCCCATTAGTTTTGACGGCAGAGGTGAAAATCCAAATACTTTTCCGGCAACAATTACCTTGCCTCCGGCAAAATCAATTTCAACGGAATCGCCATGTTTATAGGCATCAACGGCTTCGGGCAGAAGGATGATTGGAAGTCCCTGGTTAACCGATGACCGGTAAAAAATCCGGTTTACCGACTTGCAGATCACCGCTTTTATTCCTGCATATGAAAGTCCGACGGAGGGGTGCTCACGTGAGCTTCCGCAACCGAAATTGGCTCCGGCAACAATAATATCGCCCGCTTTCACCCGTTCGGAGAAGCTGTCGTCAAAACCTTTAAACAGGAATGGCATTATCTTTTCTGCTTCAGAACTATTGATCTCGTATGTAAATTTACCGGCAAACATCTGGTCGGTGTTGAGGTTATCCACATCGGCGTAATTCCAGACTCCGGCGGTATAGCGATCGTCACCCGATTCGATATCAACGGTTTTGCTTTGTTCGACGGTATATGGGAATTTGTCGGAATACCCGTTTCCTCGGGGATCGGCGATTTCACCTTTAAGTGCCGACCAGGCTACCACCGCGGGAGATGCCAGGTAGATGGACGACTCTTTATTTCCCATTCTGCCTTTAAAATTGCGGTTTGCCGTTGAAATTACGTTGTACCCGTCGGCCGGAATTCCCTGTCCGGTTCCAAGGCACGGGCCGCAGCTGGGAGCAAGCACATTTGCACCGGATTCAATAAAAATACGGATCAGACCTTCCTCCATTGCCTGCATATAAATCTCCTGCGACGCTGGAATAATGAGCAACTGGAAATTCACAGGCACCGATTGTCCTTTGAGAATCCGGGCGGCTTCACGCAGATCTTCAATACGTCCGTTGGTACAGGTGCCGATAAGCGCCTGATTGAGTTTAACTCCTTTAACTTCCGAGAGAGCTTTAACGTTATCCACATGGTGAGGGGCTGCAACTACGGGAAAAAGCTCATCCAGACGTATGTCGATTTCGCGCACATACGATGCATCCTCATCTGCCCATGTGCCGGCAACACTGCTACCAAGCCATGTAAAAAGCACATCATCGGCCGGGAAAACCGCATTTTTGGCACCCATTTCTGAAGCCAGGTTGGCGATGGTCATGCGGTCGGCAATCGACAGTGATTTAACTCCATCGCCATGGTATTCGATGGAAAGATAATCGGCACCGCTGGAACCGATCATACCGATGATCCACAACGAAAGATCTTTGGCAAACACCCCTTCGGGAAGCCTCCCCCGAAGGGTAATTTTCAGACTTCCGGGGACTCTGAACCATGTTTCGCCCTGTTTCCACAGTCCGGCGGATTCGGTACGGTCGATTCCCGCAGCAAACGCATTGAACGCACCTGCAGTGCAGGTATGACTGTCGCTCCCGACAACGATCATTCCAGGCCGGGCGTACTGTGAAACTATCTGATGACAAATGCCTTTGCCAACATCATGAAATTTTGTTATGCCCTGACTGGTAACAAAATCGCGGATTTTCTGGTAGTCATTGGCCAGTTTTGCATTGGTAGGAGGTGCGTTGTGATCGAGAACGACCAGCAACTGATCGGGATCGAACACTTTTTCGCCACCCATTTTTGCGAAGGTACCGGCAATACTGGATGTATTGTCGTGAGTAAGGATAATGTCCGGTTTTCGAAAAACGATCGCCCCGGCTTCGGCTCCGAGGATCTTTTCAGCAAAAGTCTTGCCTCTCATAGTCTTGCTATTGAATTGAATAAAAAAAGATATACCGGTAAGTCCGGAATGATAGAACGAAGTTAAGGCTTTTCAAACTGTTGCCTGATTTTGCAACCGAATATTTTTCAACATCCGATCAACCATTTACCAAACTGGTTATCATCGTATTAATTCCAAACATTCATCAGTTATTGCATCTGAAGATCCAGTTGTTTTTGCTGATTAATGCGGTTTGACAGGATATTGATATAATATCTGGACTTTTTGAGGTGGTGTTGTTGCCATGCTCTGTTGGCCCATTCGTAGGCCAGATCGAGTTTGCCTTCCATTTCGCTGGCAAGGGCCATATTATAACAGGCACGACCGGCTGTTTCCGTGTCGGGACTGGCACTCAGTTTATTCCAGATGGATACGGCTTCCTGCCATCTGCCTTTTTTTACCAGTTTATGCGCCGCTTTAAAATCGTCATTCCCTGATTTAAAATAGACTCTGTTCTCTGTAAACCAGGACGGGGAAATCCGGTAAGCATACTGATTACCTGAATAATAACCGGATTCGTTAATAGCTTTTCTTTTCACGGGCAATTTATTCAATGCCTGCTGGGGTGAATCACCGGTACCATTCCAGCGCATTTCATCCGAAAAACCGTTGCGGTCAACAATCTGTCTGTCACCGGGGGAGTATACCGTCCAGCCGGAACGCACCCGAATTCTCAGGTCGGCATAATATTCTTTTACTACCACTTTTTGTTTATCGATGACGCGTTCCACATCGGCGGAGCGTTTATCCAGTGAAATATCTGAATCGAAGGTCTCGAGGGCAATAATTGCATCCACTCTGAACCTGCTGCATAACTCATCAACGGTATTCCAATCAAGAAATTCAGGCCATTGAGCTGTCCCTGTTCCGCGGTAATCCACGCCTTCGATCACAACGGCCGTGAAGCGCGGTCCGTTATTTAGTCCGGATGCAAGTCCGCGAACGCATTGCATAGAACCTTCTCGGTCAGCACCAATGGATTCTCCGGTGACAAAGCCCTCAAGAAAATTCTTAAATCCCTGGCCTTCTGCCGGTAAAGAGCGATTAATGATTCCAACCTGTTTAACCGGGGAAGGCATGGTTATGGCAGCTGGCTTAAGAATTTGCATTTGCTGCGAAGCTGTTTTGCAGGAAGTAGCAAGCGCCATTACAGCCAATACCGATAATGAAAGAAGCAGAAAACGTTTCATAGGTTGTGGGGTTTCAATAAAATTAATGGTTTAACTGATATGTTTTGGCAAACAAGAAAAACTCTGCATGAAAATCCTGTGCCAAATATTTTTTTTGTGATTTAGAAATCCTTTTGTACTTTTGCACTCCGTTTGGTGAGGTGGGTGAGTGGCTTAAACCAACAGTTTGCTAAACTGTCGTACTGGAAACGGTACCGGGGGTTCGAATCCCCCCTTCACCGCAGAGAGGATGGAAATCCTCTTTTATTTTTTGATTCGGGGTGTAGCGCAGTCCGGTTAGCGCACCTGGTTTGGGACCAGGGGGTCGATGGTTCGAATCCATTCACCCCGACAAAAGTAAGAAAAGCTGTCTGATTGGTTTCAGGCAGCTTTTTTTAAGCAAAATCCCTAAAGATCAAGATGATGAATTGATGTTCGGTATAGAAAAACCGGATATCCCGAGATTCTCAACTTCACGTACCTCCCCTGCTTTCAGAGTTCCCAGTGTAACGGAACCTATCCTTACCCTGACCAACCGCAAAGTGGGATGTCCGGCAGCTGCAGTCATCTTACGAATCTGCCTGTTCTTTCCCTCCGTAACCGTTATCGATAACCATGTATCAGGACCGTGCCGGGAATCCCGGATTTTTTTGCTTCTGGGTGGAAAACCTGGATTTGGAATGCGCACGGCACGGCACGGCAATGTTGTATATTTTACACCCCGAATGCCAATTTCCACACCTGAACTTATTTTTTCAAGTGCATCGACACTAACCTCTCCGTGGACTTGCGCATAGTATTCCTTTTCAATTGTTTTCGCACGAAGAAGATCGCACAGCTTTCCATCGGTCGTTAGGAGCAACAGACCTTCACTGTCCTCGTCAAGCCGCCCGACCGGCATGGTACCCTCCGGAAACGAGAAAATCGATCCAAGCACTTTTTTCCATGAATGTTCGCACCTAAACTGACTAAGAAAGCCGTAAGGCTTATGCATAATAAAATGCCGGTGATCTGCTGGTTCAATCATACTGCAAATTAACAAAATGATCGGAAATAACTTTAGCCTTGCCAGCGGACTTGTTCAGGAACTTCTGTCGTAAGCGGATTCCGATAATTCACGGAATTCCCTATCTTTACCGGCCTATAAAATCAGGTTTTCCCAGATGAAGCTATCGGTTGTAATCGTCAACTATAACGTAAAATATTTCCTTGAGCAGTGTCTGCATTCCGTTGAAGTTGCCATACAGGGGCTTGACGCAGAAATATTTGTTGTAGACAACAATTCTGTTGACGGATCGGTTGAAATGGTCAGGGAGAAATTTCCCTCTGTCAGGCTTTTCGCAAACAAGGAAAACACGGGATTTTCGAAAGCCAATAATCAGGCAATCCGGGAATCGAACGGGGAATACGTACTGTTGCTGAATCCGGACACCGTGGTAGAGTCCGACACCTTTATTAAATCGGTGGAGTTTATGGATTCGCATCCGGATGCAGGTGGACTTGGGATAAAAATGGTTGACGGCAGCGGACGTTTCCTTCCGGAATCGAAACGGGGTCTTCCAACTCCCATTGTAGCATTTTATAAGATATTCGGACTCTCGGCTCTATTTCCGCGGTCAAAAGTTTTCGGTCAGTATCATCTGGGATACCTCGACAGAAATGAAACGCATGCAGTGGATGTGCTTGCTGGCGCATATATGATGCTGCGCCGCGAAACTCTGGATAAAACAGGCTTGCTGGATGAAACGTTTTTCATGTACGGGGAAGACATCGACCTGAGCTACAGAATTACAAAAGCCGGGTATAAAAACTACTACTATCCCGGAGCAAGAATCATTCATTACAAAGGCGAAAGCACAAAAAAATCAAGCATCAACTATGTGTTTGTTTTCTACAACGCCATGGTGATATTTGCCCGGAAGCATTTTTCACAAAAGAATGCAAGGCTTTTTTCTTTTTTAATCCACATAGCCATATATCTGAGAGCGGGCATTTCAATTCTGCACCGGATACTTAAACGCGTTTTACTCCCATTGCTCGATGCATTGGTAATTTATTCAGGTTCTTTGCTCATTGTTGACTATTGGGAATCAAACGTCACCTATACTTTCGGAGGGCACTATCCGCCGCAATTTCTTTTTGGATTGTTGCCGGCCTATATACTTATCTGGCTTTTTGCCGTGCATGTTGCCGGCGGCTACGATAAACCGCTCAGTTTACGCAAAATTTTTACCGGAATTTTTGCCGGTACAGTAGCCGTATTGGTACTTTACGCCTTGCTGCCTTCCGGATTCAGATTTTCAAGAGCTATTATCATACTCGCTGGTGCCTGGGGATTAATTTCAATGACCGGAATCCGTTTATTGCTGCATTTAGCCCGATTTAAATCCTACAGGCTGGGATCCAACGAAAACCGGAGATTTGTGATATCGGGCAACGAAGAAGAGGCAGAACGCGTGGCCGAGCTTCTAAGGAAAAGCCTGATGAATCCGGGTTTTATCGGGCTGGTTTCAGCCGGAGAAAAACCGGAAGCAAACAGTGCATTTATTGGCTCTTTAACCGACATTCAGGAGATTATCCGCATATACAAAATTGATGAGGTGATTTTTTGTGCACGCGACATTCCGGCCCAAAAAATCATCGACACAATGTCACAACTCGGCGAGCGTTCTGTTGAATTTAAGATCGCACCTCCAGAGAGTTTGTCAATTATAGGTTCGAATTCCATTAATACCCGGGGCGACCTTTATGTAATCGAGATAAACTCCATAGTTAAGGTAAATAACCTCAGAAACAAACGGTTGTTCGATTTTGGAACTGCATTGCTGCTGCTGCCCTTGTCGCCACTGCTGATGTGGGCAATGAAAAATCCTCCGGGTTTTATTCTCAATCTTATCAGGGTTTTAACCGGTTTCCGTACCTGGATAGGCTATGGTCCGGCCCCTGCTGCAAGTTCTACTCTGCCTCACATCCGTAAAGGCGTACTCAATCCGACAGATGCGTTAAGCGTTTCCAACCTTGATACAGAAACAATCCTCAGACTCAACATGTTATACGCCCGTGATTACAAAATCACAAACGACATCAACATTTTTGTCAGGGGATTCAGAAGTCTTGGCCGAAAAGGCTGATGGTTTCGTAAACCTTTTTTTAGGACATTTGTTAATTGCCCGTAGATATACGGTAACCGGCAGTTTTTCGTGCCGGAGAACCTTCAAACACAAATGAAATGGCAAAATTTGAAGTTGTAATGCCCAAACTGGGCGAAAGTATTATTGAAGCAACCATAACCAAATGGTTAAAATCACCCGGGGATACCATTGAGGAGGACGATCCGATTGTAGAGATTGCAACCGACAAGGTAGATTCGGAAATCCCTTCTCCGGTTGAAGGGAAAATGATTCAGGTGCTTTTTAACGAAGGAGATGTTGTAGCAGTAGGAAAGATAATTGCGATAATTGAAACGGATCCCGATGCTGCTGTTGAAGTTGCAGAAGCAGCTCCTGCCGCCAAGTCAGAAGAAAAGGCTGCAGAAGAGATCGTCGCATCCGTTCCGGCAAGCACAGAAGAAATTTCCAGCAACAGTGAGCGTTTTTATTCGCCTCTGGTAAAGAATATTGCAAAAACGGAAGGAATCAGCCAGGCTGAACTGGATAAGATTCAGGGTTCTGGCAAAGACGGACGCCTTACAAAAGACGATCTGATGGCCTATCTGAAGACGCGAACCGCAGCACCCGCCGCCGCTTCAGCAACTCAGGCAGCCGCCCCGCAGTCGGCACCTGCTGCTCCGGCTCAAAAAGTTCAGGCACCGCAGGTTATTGCAGGCAGCAGCGACGAGATCGTTGAAATGGATCGTATGCGTAAGCTGATCGCCGATCACATGGTGATGTCTAAACAGGTATCGCCTCATGTTACTTCCTTCATTGAAGTAGATGTCACCAACATCGTTAAGTGGCGCGATAAAATCAAGGATGAGTTTCAGCAGCGCGAAAAGGAAAAAATCACCTTCACTCCTATTTTTATAGAAGCTGCCGCTCATGCCCTCAGAACATATCCCGGTGTTAATGCATCGGTTGACGGATACAAAGTCATACTCAGGAAGAACATCAACATCGGGATGGCAGCAGCCCTGCCTAACGGTAACCTTATCGTTCCAGTTATTAAAAATGCAGACCAGAAAAACCTTGTCGGACTTGCAAAAGACGTAAACCACCTTGCTTCGAAAGCCAGAGCTAACAAACTCGATCCCGACGATATCTCCGGCGGCACGTTTACGATTACCAATCTTGGCACCTTTGGTAGCATTACCGGTTCACCCATCATCAACCAGCCTCAGGTTGCAATACTCGGCATTGGAGTGATTAAGAAAAAACCGGCAGTACTTGAAACAGCCGATGGTGATGTAATTGCAATCAGGCACATGATGATACTGTCGCTATCGTACGACCACCGGGTGGTTGACGGGGCACTGGGCGGAATGTACCTGCAGAAAATGCAGCAGCTGCTCGAAAGTTTCGATGTTAACCGTACGGTCTGACCTGAAAAATACAGTACCTTCGCCGGAGCTGTTCAACGTAGCCCCATTTAGCTGACAATAAAGCTATCGGGCTTATTTCAATGACAGTTTACCCCGCCGAAAGAGATCATGAATTCTGAATAAAAACGGGGTTGTCTTTAAAAACAGACACCCCGTTTTAATTTTATAGCTATGAAATTAAATCTCACAAAGCCCCTGGCAGTTTTCGATCTGGAAACAACCGGCACAAACGTTGGCACCGACCGCATCGTCGAAATCTGTATCATAAAAATACATCCCGATGGAAGGGAAGAAACCCTGACGCGCAGAATCAACCCGGGAATCCCTATACCTCCGGAGGTAACAGCAATTCATCGAATAAGCGACAATGATGTAAAGGATGAGCCAACGTTTGCAATGCTTGCCCCTCTATTGAACCAGTTTTTACAGAACTGCGACCTTGGCGGATATAACTCCAATAAATTTGATATTCCCCTGCTGGTTGAAGAATTTCTGCGTGCTGAAGTAGATTTTGAAATCAAAGGACGCAGGTTTATTGATGTACAGAATATCTTCCATAAAATGGAACCGAGAACGCTTAAGGCTGCTTATAAGTTCTATTGCGACAAGGATATTGTAAATGCCCATTCGGCGGAAGCCGACACACGCGCCACTCTGGAGGTGCTGAAAGCCCAGATACAACGCTACGAAGGTGCTGAGTATGCCGATCGCGAAGGCAACATCTCAACACCGGTTGTTAACGACATCAGTGCATTGCACGAATTCTCGTTTCAGACCCGCAATGCCGACCTGGCAGGACACATAGTTTTCAACGACAAAAAACAGGAAGTCTTCAACTTTGGCAAGAATAAAGGTAAATTGGTTGAAGATATATTTAGTACGGAACCCTCGTACTACGACTGGATGATGAAAGCTGACTTTCCGCTGTCCACGAAGAAACTTATAACCGCAATCAAGCTCAGGGGTTTTAATAAAAGCTCTGTCAAGATCTGAAAATAAAACCCCGGATAGTAACCAAACCGTTTCCATTCGAAAAAACAGAACAATTCACAACATAACAGGTTATCCATGAAAATTATCTGCATTGGCCGCAACTACACCGAGCACGCGCGGGAGCTGAACAACCCGGTACCTGCCGAGCCTGTTTTCTTTATGAAACCCGAATCGGCACAGCTTCGGAATAACCAGCCTTTTTTCTATCCGCCGTTTTCTAACGACATCCATTACGAAACGGAACTGGTTCTTCACATCAATAAGGTCGGCAGAAATATTCAGGAGAAATTTGCCCATACATATTACGACGGTATTGGTGTTGGCATTGATTTTACAGCGCGTGACCTTCAGCAGAAAGCAAAGGAAAAGGGACTTCCATGGGAAATGGCAAAAGCGTTTGACTTCTCGGCTCCCGTAAGCGATTTTTTACCGATGGATTCGTTTACCGACCCCGGAAACATCACCTTCGGGCTGTATAAAAACGGAGGAATTGTGCAGCAGGGCAACTCAGCCGATATGATTTTCTCTTTTGATGCAATCATTGCGTATGTTTCCCGCTTTGTTACCCTTAAGCAAGGCGATTACATTTTCACGGGGACTCCGGCCGGAGTCGGCCCCGTAAAAGTAGGCGATCGTCTGGAGGCTTTTATTGGCGACCGCAAGATGCTGCTCTGCAATATCCGTTAATAAACAGAGTTTTACCGCTAACACTGCAAGTAACAAGTCGGTTCAGCGGCATAATCTTTACTTTCTGAAAATCAAGGTAATTCGCATGTTCATGAATTAAACGAAGGCAATGTCATCGATAACATTGGCTCCTGCGGCTTTGTTCAACGACTTGATAAGTCTTGTTTTTGCATAGGAAAGCTCTTCCCTTAGCGCCGGAGAGTTAAGCTTTACGAAGAGTGTTCGGTTTTTGATGTACAGATGGGTGGTATCCCGGGCAATCATCTTACCTACGACACCATCCCACAAACTGATTACACGGGTCTGATTCAGCTTATCGCCGATCCGGTAGGCAGCAATCATCTCCTCGATGACTTCCCGCAACGACTGATTGTTTGTGGTTCGTTTCGCCATAACGTTCTTAAACCGGTAGAATGCCATCGTTATTTCCGAGAACCTCAACCGTTCCCGAAATCACTTCAAATATACGATGGTCAATGGTTTTTGATTCAAAAATCTTATTTATCCGCTCGGGCTGTGTATCGGTAATAAAAACCTGCCCAAAGGAATTTTCACCGACAAGATGAATAAGCTGGCTAACCCGGTCGCTATCGAGTTTATCGAAAATATCGTCGAGCAGGAGAATGGGTTTATATCCTTTTATTCCCTGTGTATAATCGAACTGAGCAAGTTTGATGGCAAGTACAAAGGATTTCTGCTGCCCCTGGGAGCCGAACTTCTTTACGGGATACCCTCCAATTGTAAATTCAAGATCGTCCTTATGAATTCCTGCCGTGGTATACCGCGCTGCCAGGTCACGCTGTAGGTTGAATTTCAGCAATTCAGGAAAGCTTGTTTGGTAAAGGTCTGAGTTATACACAACATTAACATCTTCCCTGCCCTGGCTTATAAATTCAAAATACTTTCTGAATACTGGAATAAAGCCTTCGATGAAAGCGTGCCGGCGACTGTGAATTCGGGCAGCAGGTCCTGCCATTTGTTCATCCCAGATTTCAAGGCTTGTTCTGTCGAAATACCCGCGGTCAGCAAAATCCTTGAGAAGAGCATTTCGCTGCACAAGGGATTTATTATATGTAATCAGGTCGTCGAGGTAAAACTTATCAAATTGCGAAATCACCGAATCCATGTACTTCCGGCGGAGTTCACTTCCTTCGTTGATAAGGTCACGATCGTAGGGCGACACCATAACCAGCGGAAATTCACCGATGTGATCGGCCATCCGGTCATAATCCTTTGTATTGATCCGGAATTGCTTTTTCTGATTACGCCTAAGGATACAACTTACATCATCCGGACCATTCCCATTGCGCTGAAACTGACCATGAATGGCAAAATAATCCTCTCCATGGCGAATATTCAGGTTGTCGACCAGATTAAAATAACTTTTAGTAAACGACAAATAATGAATGGCATCAAGAATATTTGTTTTTCCTACTCCGTTGCGGCCTGTAAAACAATTCAGTTTCTCGGAGAAGGTGAGCGAAACTTCCCGGTAATTTTTAAAATTAAAAAGGGTTAATTTCTTCAGATACATTTTCTTATAAATTACCGGTGATTTCCATAATTTTATCTGCTACCTGTTCCAGCAGCCATCGCGGAGTGGAAGTGGCACCCGAAATTCCGATTGAACCAGCATTGCCAAACCAGTCCTGAATTTCGCCTGGTGAGCTGACTGTATAGGTGTTGGCATTAACGGTTCGGGACAGTCCGGCAAGATATTTACCGTTGGAACTTTCCCGACCACTCACAAAAACAATAACATCGTGCGAACGGGCAAAGCCGAGCAGTGAAGGGGCCCGACGGCTCACCTGCCCGCAAATACTATTTGTAACGGTTACCAGTGCTATGTCACCGCCCGCTTCAATTGTTCTTTGCTTAATTGCCTCACAAAAGTCACGGTAATCGTCCTGATTTGCCGTTGTTTGAGCAAACAGATGCAAAGGGCCGCCAAAAGCAATTTTCCCGAAATCGCCGGATTGTTGAACAACAACCGCATTCCCGGAAGTGTTACCCATCAATCCGATAACTTCCGGATGCCCGGGTTTTCCAAAAATAACCACCTGCCCCTCTCCCATGCGTTTAAATTCACGGCTGCTGTTCCCTACTTTTTGCTGAAGTCGCGATACAACGGGACAGGTAGCATCCACTATCTCCAATTTAAGAGCTTTAAGTTTATTATAGGTTACTGGTGGTTCGCCGTGAGCCCGGATAAACACTTTACGCAAATCCGGGGAAATATCTTCCTGAGAGATAAAATCCATACCCAGTGAACGAAGTCTGTCCAGTTCCTCTTCGTTATGCACCAGTTCGCCAAGGCATTTCAGGCGCTCACCACCTGAAAGATGCTTACCTGCATTGCCTATAGCCCGGTTTACTCCGGAACAAAAGCCGGCCAATGGATCAATATCTATCACCGGAAGGGGACGTTTCATCAGACAAAATTACGGAAATCAGGGATAGGCGAAGTCAATAGAACGATTAATAAACGCCTTAGGAGAAGTAATTTTTGCAATACAAAGTATTGAGGCTGGCATTTTGAATCATACATGATATAAATCATCATCATGTATGCCTCCATGATAAAGTTATGCTGCAAAGCCTGTTAGGCTATGTTAATCCGGATCCGGGAGAGGTGAGGCTTAAGCTAATCCTGAATTGGTATAAAAATAACTATGCCTGGGAATCAGTACACCTTATTGCTGACGAAGTCGGAAAGATTAAAAGCAATACTCAGGAAGTTGGGTGAACCAGCAAGATGATAGGCTGAGCGGGCATATGAGAAGTTAAACTTAGATACTCTGAAACCGAAGCCCCAGGAAAAACCTACTGTTGAACGCCTGCTTTCCACTTTCATCTCCTGCCTTCGCTGATAATTGTATCCGAAACGGATACTAAAATTTTTTGTCGGGACGAATTCGCCGCCAAGTACAATATGGCGCAATGCGTTATCTGCGAATATTGCAGTTTTGCTTCTGGTTTTGATTTCGCCTGTAAATGGATCCACCTCCACTCCGTCCGGATCTTCATAAGATATGTCCCACTTCTGCAGGTTAGTAATCAGGAATGAGTATCGGAAAGGCATATGCTCCAGTCGCTTCGACAATCCCAGCTGAAGTTCGAACGGAAGGGGCTCAAAATTCCCCGGGACATAAGTTGTAAGCTGCCTGCCGATATTACGGGCAATAAGTGAAGCCGTAAAGCCTGAACGGGCGTGATAGGTTCCTGAGACATCAACAGCAAAGCCAAAGGAATTGTAGGTCTCGAGTACGGAATAAATTCCCTTTATATTTGCACCTATACTGAACAATGAATCGAGCCGCCGGCCCCAGCCCAAAACCAGAGCAACATCGCTGGCGGTAAATTCACCGGCATCGCCCGTTAAAACACCTGTTTCGTTGGTATATGGAAACTTACCGTAGTTGATGTACTGCATGGTTCCGGCAAAGCTTCCCAGTTTTTCGAACGTATGCGAATAACTTGCAAACCCATAGTTAATATCCGCAAAGTAGTCGACAAAATTCAGCGACACTGCATTGTGCATTTCCGGATTAATCAGGGAGGGATTATTCAGTCCCGCGGCCAGGTCGTTATCGTCAATAGCTACAACATTGCCTCCGAGGGCGGCAATTCTCGGTGAGTTGGGCAGATTCAGGAAGCGGTAGGCTGAAGTACCTCCTGTTTGGGCAGAGGCCGGATTTGCAAGAAGCATCAGAATAAAGGCCAGGGCGGGTATCGTATAGCTTTTTATCACGTTTGGATGGTATTGAAGCACTGCAAAGTTACAAACTGCATCGTAAAACAGGCATAAAAACGCAGTATAGCCTTTATTATTGCAACACCCGCGAAAAACGCCTCAGTGGGTACAGGGAAATAAAAAAACCGCCGGGCAGAACACCCGGCGGTTTTCACAGAATTACTTTATCAATTGCTGCCGGATCAGGTTAAGAGCGCTTCCGGCTCTGAACCATTCAATCTGTGCTGCATTGTAAGTATGGTTAACGGGGAACGATTCGCGGCTACCATCGGAATGCAACAGCTCAATGGTCAGTTGCTTTCCCGGAGCGAACACTTCAAGCCCGGTTACCGAGATCAGATCATCTTCCCTGATCTTCAGGTAATCGGCTTTATCAGCAAACGTCAGCGCCAGCATACCCTGTTTCTTAAGATTCGTTTCATGGATACGGGCAAACGATTTTACAAGTACAGCTTTCACGGCCAGATGGCGTGGTTCCATTGCAGCATGCTCGCGCGAGGAGCCTTCTCCATAATTCTCATCTCCTACAACTACCGAACCTATGCCGGCGGCTTTGTAAGCACGGGCAACCGCTGGAACTGCATCGTAATCACCGGTAAGAATATTCCTGACAGAATTGGTTTTCTCGTTGAAATAGTTAACTGCTCCGATCAGCAGGTTATCCGAAATATTATCGAGGTGACCTCTGAATCTCAGCCACGGACCAGCCATAGAGATATGGTCGGTTGTGCATTTACCTTTGGCTTTGATGAGAAGACGCATATTCGTCATATTCTTCCCATCCCAGGCAGGAAAAGGCTCTAGCAGCTGCAGCCGGTTAGATCCCGGGGTTACCACCACATTGATTTCGTTGCCGTTGGCAACCGGTTCTATATATCCCGGATCTTTCACGTCAAATCCTGAAGGCGGAAGTTCGAGTCCTTCCGGAAGGTCAAGGCTCACCCATTCTCCGTCTTCGTTTTGCAGTTTATCTGTAAGCGGATTAAAGGTAAGGTCTCCTGCAATGGTCATTGCTGTCACGATCTCTGGCGATGCAACGAAGCCGTGCGTATTCGGATTGCCGTCGTTACGTTTGGCAAAGTTCCGGTTAAAGGATGTGATGATTGAGTTCTTTCGTTCCGGATCGTCGGTATGTCTTTTCCACTGTCCGATGCAGGGACCACATGCGTTGGCCATGACCACTCCTCCGATGTCCTCAAACACTTTCAGTAATCCATCGCGTTCGGTAGTATATCTGATCTGCTCTGAACCCGGAGTAATTATAAACTCACTCTGTACTTTAAGTTTTTTGACTTTAGCCTGGCGTGCCACAGAAGCTGCACGTGTCAGATCTTCATAGGATGAGTTGGTACAAGATCCTATGAGGCCGACTTCAAGTTTCTGTGGATAATTTTTCTCGCGGGCAACCTTTACGAACTCCGAGATAGTGTAGGCTGCATCCGGGGTAAACGGCCCATTGATATGAGGTTCCAGTTCCGACAGGTTTATTTCTATCAGCTGGTCAAAATATTTCTCAGGGTTTTGATAAACTTCAGCATCGGCTCTGAGATTATCCGTAATGGCATCGGCCATATCGGCAACCTTTGCGCGACCGGTTTCCCGCAGGTATGCGCTCATACGTTCGTCGTAGCCGAATATGGAGGTGGTGGCGCCGATTTCAGCACCCATATTGCAAATGGTTCCTTTGCCTGTTGCCGAGATGGCATCGGCCCCGGGACCGAAATATTCGACTATAGCTCCGGTACCACCTTTTACTGTAAGAATTCCGGCAACTTTAAGGATAACATCTTTGGCTGAAGTCCAGCCGTTGAGCTTACCGGTGAGTTTAACTCCGATAAGTTTTGGCATTTTCAGCTCCCAGGCCATTCCGGCCATAACATCAACGGCATCTGCCCCACCAACGCCGATGGCAATCATACCCAGTCCGCCGGCATTTACGGTATGCGAGTCGGTTCCAATCATCATTCCGCCCGGGAAAGCATAATTTTCCAGAACAACCTGATGAATGATACCTGCCCCGGGTTTCCAGAAACCTATCCCGTATTTATTTGATACGGATTGCAGGAAATCGAATACCTCCCGATTTTGTTCGAGAGCATGATTAAGGTCGGCTTCGGCTCCGGAATGTGCAAGAATCAGGTGATCGCAGTGAACCGTAGACGGAACGGCAGTGCGGCTGCGTCCTGCATTCATAAACTGCAGTAACGCCATTTGGGCTGTTGCATCCTGCATGGCAACACGGTCAGGAGCGAAGTTAACGTATTTAGCTCCCCGCTGGTAAGGAATCAGGGGTTCCCCATCAAAAAGATGAGAGTAAAGAATTTTTTCACTGAGTGTCAGTGGCCTGCCGAGTACAGCTCTTGCAGCTCTGATGCGTTCGGGCAGCGCATCGTAAACCTTCCGGATGAGATCGAGATCGAATAACATTGTGTCTGGGTATTTAGGTTCTGATAATTATCGGTTCAGGGTTCAGGACCGGGTCAGCATAAAATCGGAAGTGCCGCTTGCCTTATGCCGTCGGGAAATGGTCCGGGCATTCGCATTAACAGGATAACAACTATAATGTTCAGTAAAACCGGCACATCATAATGCCGAAATCACGCGCCCTTGTCACCGATAAAATAGTCTTCCTTGTTTTTAAAAAGTACATTGAACGTTGTGAGGCTGCCATAAATGCGGGTAATATACTGCTGTATACTGACCTTATCCTCATCGTTCAACGTGCTTGAATTAACTCTCTGTTCCAGTACCCTGAGGCGGTCGCGAACCATTACAATCTTATGGAAAAAAGCATCTATTGGAATTTCTTTCTCTTTAAGGGATGTGTCGCCCGGATACAGAACCATACGACCGCCTGTCCACCGCTGTCCCATAACCACAGTCTCCTGAACATCGGAGAACCGGCGTAAAACCCTGATGAGGCTCTTCTCAATTTTCTCATAGGTAGCAAGGTCAGAAGGCGTTTCTACCGCTTCAATCACCTTTAATGCGGCAAAATCGCGCTGAATTATGCGCGTTCCATTTTCAATAAAAGTAATTTCCCACGCATCGGTTCGAACTTGTATAATAACACCTTTGCCAAACTGAGGGTGCTCCACACGGGAGCCTATCCCTAAAACAGGTTCATCCATATTTTATTCGGGTTTTAGTTTTTCGGATTTTTCAAGTAATTCATTATGAATGGCAAGCACCTGAGGTATTGCCAGATCTGCATCGCTGTTACTGACAACAAAATCAGACATTGCAGCTTTTGATTCTTCACTCCATTGATTTTCCATCCTGGCAAGCACATCCCTGCGGGAAAGACCATCGCGTTTTATTACTCTGGAAATACGTTCTTCGGCCGGCGCCGTAACGGTTATCAGCACATCAAACATTCGGTAGAACCCCGATTCAAAAATAATGGCAGCTTCCTGAACGATATATGCAGAATCCTTATGAGATTCAACCCATGCCAGAAAGTGGTTTTTAACACGCGGATGGATTATACCGTTCAGAGTCTGAAGTTTACTTTCATCTGAAAACACCCTGGATGCCAGTATTTTGCGATCTATTGATCCGCACTCCGTCAGGATATCCGCACCCGCAAACGCCTGAATAAGGTTAATAACTTCCGGGTTGTTCAGAAACTTCTTTGCTTCAGCATCGGCAATGTAAACCGGGATGCCAAGCACCCTGAAAAGCGAGGCAACGGTTGTTTTCCCACTTCCTATACTCCCGGTAAGTCCGACTTTGATCATTCTAAAGGTTCATTAAAAAAACCTGCAGAATTCATACCGACAGGTTATTAAGACAAATTTACCAAAAAATGGACAGGTAGCATGCTTCGTATGGCTAAAAACAGTTATTTACATATTTAACGCAAAATATCTGTTCCGGCTGTAACGATCGGATCCATGGAACTCCCGAGATAAACAAGGATTCTTCCGGATCGTTTTTTCAGAATTTACACTGCCTGTTTGGGTAAAATAATTATTGCAGAAGAAGGTATTCTACTTTCTCGGGTTCAATGCGTATCACTTTTGCGAAGGAAGGAGCCCGGATAATCTCAACAGGCAGCCTGTTGTTTCCGGAAACATCGGATGCTGCAGGATCGATGGATGCTACAAAAAGACCGGGATCAACGCGGTTATAATCGCGCATTGCAACCCGGCATGTCAGCGTAACCTTCTCAGGGAAAGTACGGTAGGCCTGACTTCGCTCACCGGCCTTCATTGAAACCAGAACTTCTATGGTTGCTTCTGTAAACTTTTCCACAACAAGCTCCATTTTAACGCTGTCGCGAGCAAGCTGCACCGGTGGCCAAACAGCCGGAGTTTTGAGTATAAGGTAACCGGTGATGTTTTCTCTGAGGTTTTGGAATGCCGTATACTTGGTTCTGAGGAAGGCAATTGTATCTAAAATTTCTTTTCTCCCGGTTATATAAATGGAATCCGGTTCAATCCGGATTGAGTCGTATAATTGATACTGTCGCGCAAAATCAAGTTTTACATCAGGGATAACGGCAACTTTTTTCCGTACACTGCGTTCAAATTCGAAACGAAGAGTATCCGGCTCAATACCAACAAGTTCAACACCTCCTGGCAATTGTCCGGAAATAACACCGTTGAGTCGGGAGGTCCTCAGGTATCCTGAATAAAGGTTGCCTGAGCGAATCAGTCGCATATTTCTGAGGCTGAGAGTAATGGTATTCTTTTTTTGATTAAGCATACGGGAATACAAGTCCAGACCTTTGGCTTTCAGAGTAAGGGTGATAATGGAATCGGGATTGGAAACGAGAACTCTGTCATCGGGCAATTCGGTAAGGTTGATGCTGAATTTGAGTGGAACCTGGTATTCTTTGGTAAGTTTAATCATTCCCCAGAGCGCTACGGCTATGAGCATACAAATAAAAAAAACGGAAAGCCGAACTCTCAGCTTTCCGTCCATGGGCTTTCTAATCCGGTTGTTCAGGATGTTTTTAAATGCGTTCACTGCCGGAGAAGTTAAACAATTTAATGATCAACTATTTCTGTTGATTGGCCAGTTGTTCGGTTGAGTCGCCGGCGATAGCAGATTTTTCAACCCTGAAGCGCGAACCGTCTTCTACTTCAATGGTAAAGGTAGTCTCCTGTACTTCAATGATTTTGCCATGGATACCTCCAATGGTAACAACTTTATCGCCTTTTTTAAGAGCTTCCCGGTACTTGCGCATATCCTTGGCCTTTTTTGCCTGAGGCCTGATAAAGAAGAAATAGAAAACAACCATGATTAGTAACAGGAAGATCAGTGAACTGTATCCGCTGCCACCTTCCTGGGTGGCCATCAGCAATGTGTTTGTAAGCATTGTCTCAAAAGTTTGGGTTAATAATAAGATCCGATCACCGGTTCACCTCTTCAGGAAGGATCACCTGAGCCTTGATTCGCAACACCTGACTGTTCGGCTGGGTATTGCTGATAATTGTAACTGTTTTATTCTGGAATCCCCTGCGCCGTTCGCTATCGAACTTCACGGAAATTTTTCCGCTTTCGCCCGGTTTTATGGGAGTACGCGGGAAGTCGGGAACGGTACATCCGCAGGAAGAGCTCACCTTTGAAATAATGAGATCCGATTTGCCGGAGTTCACGAATTTAAAATTATACGAAACTTTTTCGCCTTGAATTACCCGTCCGAAATCATGAAAATCGGTTTCAAATTCAAGAACGGGCAGTTTTCCGGTTTCGGGGCTACCACCTGCGGTATTGGGATTATTCACAATATCTGGGGGGAGAAGGTCTCCGCTTCCATTCCGGTTACCGCAGGAAGATAAGCCTGTCAGGAACGCAGTGGCCGAAATGAGTATAAGTGCTTTGAAAAAAAACTGTCTCATAGCTGTTTTAGAAAAATCTGTTTATCCACAGAGGACACCGCAAAGGTAATTAAAATCACGTGACGCTGTTTCATAAACGCACGACATATTCATTTAACGGAGTTTTTCGGAAGGTAGAAAGATCAGACCGTAGAAGTGTAATCCGCAGGGTAAAGGTTATGCGTTAAGCGCTATAGAGCAGATAAATCCCTTATAATGAACACATCGTAATCTCCCAGCGGACAAAAACCTGCACCGGCATAAAGTTTGAGTGCCGGAAGATTGTCGCGGTGAACTTCAATTTTTATCTGATAACCGTCGGCTCTGGCAATTTCAATACTTTTTTCGAGAAGGAGTTTGGCAAGCCCCCTGCCCCTGTGCGATCCGGCTATTCCAAAATGATGCAGATATGTGCGTCGGCGGTCGTTTGTCAGCCAGGAAGTACCGACAAGGATGTTGCAGTCGTCGATCATCAGCAAAAGGTGAGCTCCGAATTTAATGGTATTACAGATCACTTCCGGAGTATCGCCCCTATGACTGCCGCCCAATCCGTTTTCGTTCCAGAACGCTTCAACGGCTGGAAAGTCGTCCGGCGCAAATTCCCTGATTTGTATTTCCGGATACTTATTCATAAAGGTTCTTATTCAAGAAGTCCCCGGCCCGTCTTCTTAATTGCTCCGATTTCGCGAAGGTCGGAAACCAGTTTATCGAGCATACCGTTCACAAACTGCCGGCTGCGGGGGGTACTGTATTCTTTGGATATTTCGATGTATTCGTTAATGGTGACTTTGACGGGGATGGTCGGAAATTCCATGAATTCGCAGAGAGCCATTTTCAGGATGATGACATCCAAAACGGCAATCCTTTCAAGCTCCCAATTCTGAGCTCTTTCAGCGATCCGTTTTCCGGATTCTTCGCTGTTAAGAATGGTTTTTCTGAAAAGTTTCAAAACAAAATCCTTAATCAGATCTTCCCCTTCCTCATCGGGATTAATCATAAGCGGTGGCAGAGTCTGATAATCATCCATGGTGAAGGTCCACTTACGGAAGGTTTTGGCAACCAGAGTGGCAGCCGTATCGATATCGTCGGCCCAATGGATGTTTTTCTCCTCGAAAATGCTTGTAAAAACCTCATTATTAAACATAAATTCGGAAAACATCGCCAGAACAATGTCTTTGTCGCCACGATAGGAAGACGAAGGGGCGTTCATATAACTGGCATACATTTCCGAATTTCGGAAATTATTGTAGATCTTACGAAACGTTTCCTGGTAATCAGCCCATGAGATTTTCAGTCTGCCAATGTGTTTCTGAAGATCCCGGTTACTGGCAAGTTGTTTCAGGAAAGCATTTTCAATAAAGCGGGTATTGGGATTCAGTTCTTCGGGTGTGGGAAGAAATTTCTGACGGGCGTCTTCCAGTCTGTTTTCAGCAAAATCCCTCGTTTCCAGAATCGCGGAAAGCAGGTAAATATATAAGTCGTAGATGCTTTCAATACTGGAAAGCAGGCCCTTCTCTATAAGATTGACCTGGCCGTCGGAGGTTTGGAAATATGCGTACAAAGATTGTAGCACCTTGATCCTTAAATGCCTTCTGCTTAGCATGAAAAAAATGGTAAATGAACTGAAAATTTGCGGCTGCAAAAATACATTTTTAACCCGAAATACGCATATAAATCTCAGAACAAAGCCATAATGATCAGAAAAACTGCACGTTAAATTTGTACAAAGCTGATTATCTGAGTTTTAAAATCAGTGCAATTTTACATTCCGAAATGTATCCTGAATCTGTAAACATTGAACTATTTATTTAAATAATCAACGTATTTACAATATATATATATCATGTTTTACACTATTAATTTTCTTGTTATACGCTGATTTACTGATACATATCAGATTCATCATAAGTTTTTTTCATTTTTTTGCCGATCCGGTTGATTTTTAAATAATTTTGCATTGCAACCAAAAAACAACATAAAACAAACATGGAAGAAACCAGCAACACCCTTCATCAGGGCGATGTATATTCCAATGCAATTAAAGCGGGCAAGAGGACATATTTTTTCGATGTCAAGCTCACCCGGTCTGAGGAGAAGTACATTACCATAACCGAAAGCAAGCGCAAGTATGACGAGGGGCAGGAGAAGTATTTCTACGAGAAGCATAAAATCTTTCTTTATCGTGAAGATTTCAGGAATTTCGTTACGGGCCTGGCTGAAGCCATTGCATTTATCGGAACCGAGGACGATGTTGCGGAATTCCGCGAACTAAGTTCGGAAATTCTTGAAAAAACCAGCCGCATTACCGACGAATTAGCCAATTAATCCGACTTATTGCACTTTCGGGCAAACAGAAAGCTCTTCAGTCTCATTTCCAATGTCGCTGGATAAGACCGGAGCTTACGCTGGAAATAACAAGCGCTTATCCGGTCTGCTTATGCGTAAAGTCAGCACTTCACCGGGCTGTAAACAATTAACCCTGTTTTTATTATTAGGATACCGGGAGTTCATACCGGGTTATAGGAACAATCCATTTAGTTTCACCGGCTATCGGGCCAGCGCATTCAGGTTGCAATAATTCTGAACGGCAAATCGCATTCCACGGGTTCGGGTCTGCCGGCATTTCTCATTTTTTTATCAACACCCTGCACCGGCCGGAATAGATGTGGAATAAAAATATGTACCTTTGTCAGACATTCGGGCATAACAATTTCTCAACACACCAATGCCCTTCCAAACGGACAACTCGCTGAAAATGGGAAAAATAATCGCTGTCGCCAATCAAAAGGGTGGAGTAGGAAAAACAACAACCGCTATAAACCTTGGCGCTGCTCTTGCTGTACTGGAATACCGCTCGCTTATAATAGATGCTGACCCTCAGGCAAATTCAACCTCGGGTGTAGGCTTTGATCCCAAAAATATTAAAACGAGCATTTACGAATGTCTGATGGATGAAGTGGAGCCATTGAATATCATACTTTCCACATCCACACCAAATCTGGATCTTTTACCAGCGCACATCGACCTTGTTGGGGCAGAGATTGAGATGATCAATCAGCCTAACCGGGAATTCATGATGCGTAAGGTATTACATAAAATCAAGGATGAATACGATTTCATGATCATCGATTGCTCCCCTTCCCTTGGTCTGATAACAGTCAACTCACTGGTGGCAGCCGATTCGGTTATTATTCCGGTTCAATGCGAATACTTTGCTCTTGAGGGACTGGGCAAACTGCTTAATACCATCAAGATTGTTCAGCAGCGGCTCAATACCTCTCTTGACATTGAAGGTATTTTACTCACCATGTACGATTCCAGGCTCAGGCTCTCGAACCAGGTTGTGGATGAGGTAAAAGCCCATTTTCAGGACATGGTCTTTGAAACACTTATTAACAGAAACACCAAATTGGGCGAAGCTCCAAGTTTCGGGGAGACCATCATCATGCACGACATCAACAGTACAGGAGCAATCAGTTACCTGAATCTGGCCCGCGAAATACTTCAGAAAAACAATCTGACCAGGATAAAATCATCGGAAAAACAAATCAAATCTGAAAATGAATCCTAAAAAGAAAGCCCTCGGTCGCGGGCTTAGCGCCATACTTGAAAGCCCGGAAACCGACATCACATCAAGCGACATTTCCGGCAATTTTGTTGCAGGCGCCATTGCATCGCTGCCCATCATCCAGATTGAATCCAACCCCTTTCAGCCGCGCGAAGAGTTTGACGAGGAAGCGCTGAATGAACTTGCCGATTCCATCCGGGAACAGGGAATCATTCAGCCCATCACCGTAAGGAAGATGGGATATGACAAGTACCAGCTCATTTCCGGTGAACGCAGACTAAAAGCTTCGAAAATAGCAGGTCTCGATGTAATACCATGTTACATTCGCATCGCCAATGACCAGCAGATGCTCGAAATGGCCCTGGTTGAAAACATTCAGAGGGAAAATCTGAACGCTCTTGAAATTGCCATCAGCTATCAGCGACTGATAGAAGAATGCGAGCTTACGCAGGAAGAACTTAGTCAGCGCGTTGGAAAAAACAGAACCACCGTTACCAACTATATCCGGCTGCTTAAACTTCCGGCCGAGCTTCAGGTTGCCATCCGCGACAACAAACTGAGCATGGGCCATGCACGGGCGCTTATCAGCATTGATGATGAGGAAACCCAGGTAGCTATACTGAAAAATATCGTCACCAAAGACTTATCTGTCCGCGAGGTGGAAGAAATCGTACGAAACCTCAGCAAGCAAACGGCTGCCCCAAAGGAAAAAGTCAGCGTTCAGCTGCCGGCCGAGCTGAATTCGGTACGTGAAAACGTCGCCGGAAGATTCAATACCAGGGTGAACGTTCAAATTAACCAGCGTGGCAAAGGGAATATCGTTATAAGTTTCAGTTCACAAAAACAGCTGGAGAACATACTTAACGAACTTGCTTCACGTTAATCCGGGACAGTTCATCCATAAAATGAAATTTAGCTCAACCATCAACCGCCCATTTATAGGATTAGTGATCCCGCTGATGGTTGTTGTCATGCTTTTAAATGCAGGGATTCAAGAAATACGTGCCCAGGAGACCCGCAACACGAATCCGGTCTCTGAAGCCGATCCCACGGTTCCTGAACTGCATTCGCCGCACAAAGCAACCATCTATTCGCTGGCACTGCCGGGGCTTGGTCAGGCTTACAACAGGAAATACTGGAAAATCCCGGTAATCTATGCCGGATTCGGATACCTGGGTTATACCATAAAGCTGAATGCCGACGAGATGAAAAAATTTACCGAAGCTTACCAGTATATTACCAGCGGAAATACTGAACCTACGGATAATGAATACGTGATACGATATCCGAATCCAAACGACCTGCTCAGAGGCAGGGATTTTTACCGCAGAAAGGTAGAACTTCATATCATCTACAGCGCGGCATTGTATATTTTAAATGTACTGGATGCCACCGTGGATGCACACTTTTTCGACTACGACATCTCCGACAATCTGTCGATGCGGGTCGATCCGGTCTTTTTACCGGACAGGATTCCCGGTGCCGATAGAAGTGCACCGGCAACGGGTATAAGACTTAGCCTGAATTTTTGAACAAAAACGCAGTATTTTGAACATCGCATTATCGGGATACGGAAGAATGGGAAAAGAAGTGGAAAAAGCCGCTTCAGCCCGGGGGCATTTTATTATTGCAAGACTCGATTCGCCGGATGACTGGGGGCGGTTTATTCCGGCAGCCGGAGACTCCATTGTTGTAATCGATTTCAGCACGCCGGAATCCGCGTATACTGCCGTAAACCGGTGTTTTGATCTTGGGCTTCCGGTTGTTTCAGGTACAACAGGCTGGAACGACCGTCTCGAACAGGTCAGTGCACGCTGTCTCCGGGAAAACCGGTCGTTCTTTTACGCACCGAATTTCAGCATCGGAGTGAACATCTTTTTTGAGATCAACCGTACTCTTTCCCGTTTGATGGAAAACCTGCAGAATTATTCCGCCTCTGTTCATGAAATTCATCACATCCATAAGCTGGACGCACCCAGCGGGACTGCCATTGCACTTGCATCCGGGATAATTGATACAAACACCAGGTACAACAGATGGCAGCCGGGAACCGAAAAAGGCAAAGGTCTGATTCCTGTAAGCAGTGAACGGACAGGAGAAATCCCCGGCACACATTTTGTTACATGGAGCGGTTCTGCTGACATGATTGAGCTGAAACACACCGCGCACAACCGACAGGGGTTTGCTGAAGGAGCCGTGATGGCAGCCGAATGGATTCAGGGCCGTACCGGAATGTTCGGCATGGCCGACCTGCTTGGACTGGGTCAGACCAGCACGAAAAAACATTAATATTGCATCTTCAGGCTATTAAGATCATTCTAAAGTAAAATTATGTCACCAAACATCATCCTGATTCTCGTTCTGATCTTTTTTCCCATACTCCTTTGGAAAACATTTCAATCTGCAAGGTATGAAGGCTGGAAATCGGCCATTCCCGTGTATAATTACTACCTGTGGCTGAAAATAATCGACAAACCGCTGTGGTGGTTTATCTTCCTTGCCATGCCTTTCATCAATGCCTTTATGGTCATGCTGATGGTAGTTGAAACGCTTAAGTGTTACAAAATACACAGTCTCGGGCAGCAAGCCCTGGCAGTGATTTTTCCTTATGCCTATCTTCCCTGGCTGGGGACAAAAAAAGCCGGTGACTATACCGCACCATCACAAAGGGTTAAAGTTAAAAAATCAGCCACACGTGAATGGGTGGATGCCATCATTTTTGCGGTAATTGCTGCATCTATCATCCGGATTTTTATGATAGAAGCCTACACCATTCCCACACCGTCCATGGAGAAGTCCCTGCTTGTGGGCGACTTCCTGTTTGTCAGCAAGCTCAGCTACGGCCCTAAGGTTCCAAATACTCCCATAGCCTTTCCGTTTGTTCATCATACAATGCCCCTTACACAAAGTACCAAATCCTATGTGGAGTGGGTAAAACTTCCGTATTACCGGTTTCCCGGATTTACAAAAATCAAGAATAACGATGTGGTGGTTTTTAATTACCCTGATGGCGATACCGTTGCCCTTAAGGTTCAAAATCAAAGTTATTATGCATTGGTAAGGGATTACACCAGGCAGAGGGTATGGACCGATAAAGTTAATTTCGGTGACGTTGTTTATCGTCCGGTCGACAAACGCGAAAACTATATCAAACGCTGTCTGGCAATTCCGGGCGATACACTTGAGATCATTGACCAGGTGGTGTACATCAATGGCAGAGCCGCGGAACTTCCCGAACAGGCACAATTTAAGTATATTGTCCGAACCGATGGTACAAGAATTAATCCGATGGCACTCGAAAAACTGGGCGTTACGGACGACATCTCCGTTTTGGGACACGATGAGATAATGTTAACGCTGACAGCTACGGCCGCTGAAAAAATCCGCTCCTTTGTTAATGTGAAAGAAGTAAAGAAGATCGTACAGCCGAAAGGATTCTGGCAGCCGTACATATTCCCCTTCGATTCTGCATATGCCTGGAACGTTGACAACTACGGGCCTCTTGTAATTCCTAAAGCAGGTGCGACCGTTGAAATCAATCCAAAGAACATAGTTCTCTACGAACGCATCATAAAAAACTACGAATTAAATAACCTAGAAGTGAACGGCAATACCATTTTAATAAATGGAAAGCCTGCAACATCCTACACATTCCGCATGGATTATTTCTGGATGATGGGCGACAACCGGCTCAACTCAGCCGATTCCAGATTCTGGGGATTTGTGCCCCAGGATCATATTGTAGGCAAAGCGGTTTTTGTATGGCTTTCACTCGACAACAGAAAGCCGTTATTTGGAGGAAAAATCAGGTTTAACAAGCTTTTCAGGACAATTCATTAATATCTAAAAAAAACAAAATCATGATTACCGGAGAAATTCACACCGATAAGGGGGTAATGAAGGTTGCATTTTACGAAAACGACGCCCCGAATACAGTTACAAATTTTGTAAAACTTTCGAAAAGCGGATTTTACGACGGGCTCACTTTTCACAGGGTTATCCCGGGCTTCGTAATCCAGGGCGGCTGTCCGCACGGTACCGGAGCCGGTGGACCGGGATATTCCATCAACTGCGAGCTTGACGGCGACAATCAATACCACGACAGGGGTGTGCTTTCCATGGCTCATGCTGGTCGTAACACAGGAGGATCCCAGTTTTTTATTTGCCATAACCGCGAGAACACACAGCACCTTGACCGCAATCACACGTGTTTCGGAAAAGTTTACGAGGGCCTTGATGTAATCGATAAAATTCGTGCCGGCGATAAAATTCTCTCCATAAAAATCACCGAATCCAACGGGTAATTCACTTAAAAGTAAAAAATATGAAAAATAATCTGATAACTTTTGCACTCATAATTCTATCTGCAACAGCCGGAATAAATGTTGCCGAAGCACAAAGATCCGGAAGCTCATTTAAAGGTTATATTACCTATAACGTTAGTTTCCCGGGATCGGGATCGGATGCCGCCCAGTCGGCCATGCTGCCCAACAAGATGAAGGTTGCATTAAACGGAAACAAAGCCCGCCTGGAGCTTTTTATGTCCGGTGTAAGTCAGATCATCCTCTCGGATGCCGATCTGCAGACCACTATAGTGCTTGCCGACGTTATGGGTCAAAAACTGGCCGTTAAGCCCAACCGGGCCGAAAGGATGACTGCCGCCAAAGAACCTGTTGTTACTGTAACTGCAGAAACCAGGGATATAGCCGGATACAAATGCAAAAAAGCTGAAATCCATTATGGTGACGAAAAGAGCAAAGAGTCGCCCGTTATCGTTTGGTTTTCGGAGGACATCGGAAACAACCGGTTATTCTACGACAACGAATACAGAACATTGCCCGGCATTCCGATGGAATTCACCTTCAAACTTCAGGGAATGGAAATGTTCCTGACGGCTGTCAGCGTTGAGAAGGGTAAGGTTTCAAACAAGGAATTTGAAGTTCCGTCGGACTACAAAGAGATGACACCCGAACAGCTTCGCCAGATGTTTGGTGGTTATTAAACTGAAAAAGAATACTGCCGGCTGACCTGATGCCGGGAATCGCCCCGGAATCCCATGGAAAAAGGGGCTGAATTCCCGCCAAAGGTCAGCTTGTATTTAGTACATTTGCAATCAGCATTTAGAATCCCCCTATGGCCAGAAAGGGAAACACATTAAAGAAAAGCACAGTCAGGAAAGATGAGTTTGATGACTCACCTTCCAAAAGCCGTCCGAAGAAAAAAAGAGCAGCCCTCCCTTCCTGGCTGATCGACGGCAGAGCTGAAAAGATTGTTGGAGTATTCTTTATCTTATCTGCCATTTACCTGCTTTTTGCATTTTCATCCTATTTGTTATTGTATTTTGATTGGAAGTCCGATGACTTTTTTAGCACCTATTCGTTCCGGGAAATTCTCTTCGACACAACCAAAGAAGCGAAAAACTGGACCGGAAGGCTTGGTGCAGCATTATCAATTCAACTGATAAAGAAAGGATTTGGCATTGCTGCATATCTCCTGATTCTTATGCTGGTCGTTTCCGGATTACGCATGGCGCTGAGAATTTCGGTACTTCCGGTTGCTAAAACCATTCGCAACTCACTTCTCGGCATGCTGTGGTTGCCTGTGACCCTCGGATTCCTTCTGAAACAAACGCCTTATAATATTCTGGGAGGGATATCGGGTTACCAGGGAGCCTCCTGGCTGGAGGGATTGCTTGGAAAACCCGGCACAGCCATTTTTTTGATATTTTTATTGCTGGTAATATTGGTTTTTGCCTTTAACGTAGCTCTTGAACTGCCAAAACGCCCGGACGCCGGCACCTCCTTCGAAGACGAGGAGCACTCTGAATCAGAACCCATTGTGGCAATGAAAGCCGGGAATACATTAAAGAGCGGCAGTGCCAGGGAAGAGGACAAATATAATACCGTTGAATTTGCCGTTAACGACAACGAAAAAGAGAATACGTTTGTCGGCAGCCGTGAAGTTCAGCTCTCAACCGAAAGTGGACTCCAGGATCCGGTAACGTTTTCTGATGCTGCCCGTACAAGTCCGGAGATTGAGCTCACCATCGAAAATCCGGAAAGCCTGGAACAAAAGCAACCGGAACCCGACGCACCGGAACGATTCACGGTAGATACTGAATTTGACCCGACGCTCGATCTCTCCAGTTATCAGTTCCCGACTCTGGATCTGCTCGACGATTATGGCTCAGTAACCAGTATCAGTGTCCAAAAGGAAGAGCTTGAGGCCAACAAAAACCGCATTGTCGACACCCTGGCAAACTATAACATTCAGATCGACAAAATAAAGGCAACCATTGGCCCGACTGTTACATTGTATGAGATTATACCTGCCCCCGGGGTACGGATTTCAAAGATAAAAAACCTTGAAGACGACATTGCCCTGAGTCTGGCAGCCATGGGAATCCGTATCATCGCTCCAATTCCCGGAAAGGGAACCATTGGCATAGAGGTGCCAAACCTGAAGCCCGAAATTGTTCCCATGAAGTCGATCATTGGGAATGAAAAGTTTGTTTCCTCGAAATATGAACTTCCTTTCGGGATGGGGAAAACCATCCAGAACGAGGCCTACATCGCCGATCTTACCCGTATGCCGCACATATTGATGGCAGGGGCTACCGGTCAGGGTAAATCCGTCGGACTGAATGCAATAATCGCTTCCATACTTTACAAGAAGCATCCCGCTCAGGTTAAATTCGTAATGATTGACCCCAAGAAGGTAGAGCTTACGCTGTTCTCAAAGATTGAACGGCATTTTCTGGCCAAACTGCCCGATTCGGAAGAGGCAATCATTACGGACACCCGTAAGGTGGTACGTACGCTCAACTCCCTCAACATTGAGATGGATAACCGTTACGATCTGCTGAAAGATGCTCAGGTTCGCAACATAAAAGAATACAACACCAAATTTGTCGATCGCAGATTAAATCCCATGAACGGGCACCGTTATCTGCCTTACATTATCGTTGTTATCGACGAATTCGCTGATCTGATTATGACGGCCGGCAAAGAGATTGAAACGCCGCTAACCCGTCTTGCTCAGCTTGCACGCGCTATTGGCATTCACCTGGTTATTGCAACGCAAAGACCTTCAGTAAACATTATTACCGGAACGATAAAAGCCAACTTCCCTGCACGTATCGCTTTCAGGGTTATTTCGAAAATCGACTCCAGAACCATTCTCGACACCGGAGGAGCCGATCAGCTAGTTGGAAGAGGCGACATGCTTCTATCGACCGGCAGCGATCTTATCCGCCTGCAATGTGCGTTCGTCGACACCCACGAAGTAGAACGCATCACGGAATTTATCGGCTCGCAGCGGGCTTATCCTGATGCCTACCATTTACCTGAGTTTATTGAAGAACAAGATGTCAAGGAGGTTGATTACGATGCCGGGGAACGCGATGAACTCTTTGAGGATGCCGCACGTATTATAGTCCAGGCTCAGCAGGGCAGCACCTCTCTGCTTCAGCGTAAGCTAAAGCTGGGTTACAATCGGGCCGGCCGAATCATCGACCAACTTGAGGCAGCAGGCATTGTCGGACAATTTGAAGGCAGTAAGGCAAGAGATGTAAAAGTGGCGAATGAGTTTGCTTTGGAACAATTTTTGAAAGACCTTAACACCGACCGCAAACAAACCGATTTTGAAATTTGAAATTCAACGAATGAAAACAATAATCGCATTACTTACTGCTGCGTTAATCTTCCCGATTACTGCCGGTGCTCAAACAGACAAAAAAGCAAAAGCAATCCTGGATGAAGTTTCAATTAAGACCAAATCCTTTAAAACCATCCGTATAGATTTTACCTACCAGATGGAAAACAAAGCCCAAAAGATCAACGACAGCTTTAAAGGAACCATTATCTCGAAAGGCGACAGCTACAAGCTTACTTTCTCCGGACAGGAAGTTATCAGCAATGGTAAAACCGTCTGGACGTTTCTGAAGGATGCCAACGAAGTTCAGATCAACAACGTTAGCCACGATGAGGAAAGCTTCTCTCCTACCTCTCTGCTCAATAATTACAGCGAAAACTTCAGGCCAAAGCTGATTGAGGAAAATGCCAAAAATCAGATTATTGAACTAACCCCTATACAGAAGAAAAACTTCAATAAAGTAAGAATCACCATCGAAAAGTCGAAGAAAATGCTCAGCAGCATTTCGATTTACGACAAGAACGGCAGTGTTTATACTTACACGGTCAACAAATTTGAGACCGATATCCCATTCAAGGACAGCATGTTTTCATTCAGAGCCGAGGAGCATCCCGGTGTTGACGAAATTGACATGCGCTGATTCAGTGACAACCAGGACCCAGGCCCTTCCGGACCTTCTTTTTTTTAAGTCCTCAGGCGGGATACCAGAAAATACAGAAGTTGTGAACATGTTCATCGTCTAAGCGTTGTATGAAAAACCAAACCAGAAACGATGAATACACTCTACACTATTTCTCTTTATCTGCACTCCTGGAACCGCTGGATAGTGCTTGCTGCAGGCGTCGCCGTTATTGCTATGGCATTGAACGGATGCAGGAAACAATGCGAATACGGTAAGCAGCATAAAATTGCTTCACTCATCTTCATGAGCAGTCTCCACTTGCAATTGCTCCTTGGTCTGTTGTTATATTTTGTTTTTAGTCCCATTACCATGCATGCCCTGAGTGATTTTGGTGCTGCCATGAAAAATTCAACCCTGCGTTTCTGGGCTGTTGAGCATTCCTTTCTGAACATTGTCGCCATTGTATTGGCGCAGACAGGGAGCATATTGGTAAAACGCAAAGCGGATGCGCGTTCGAAGCATAAATCAACCATTATCTGGATGGGTATAGCATTCGTACTTATTCTGCTTATGATTCCCATGGGATTTATGGGAGAAGCCCGGCCCTGGTTCAGACTATAGACCATAAATACCGGCAACAATATCCATAAATCGGGAATGCCTTCCTGCCCCGGTCGTTACGTATAAAAGCGGATGACCGGGTTTTTTGCATCCGGTTAAAAACTCTGTTCTGCTACTGACATCCGCTGCTAATGAATGATGCTCTCAAGCCCTTCCGCCCTCTTTCCTTACAGACGTCGGATCCGAAAATTCAATCGCATGAGAATTCCTTAGTGTACCATTGTCAAAAAACCTGATAAACGGCAGAATAATTAATTGAAGGCTTAGTGTAAAAATAAAATGCAAATCAATTACAAAAACACTACTTCGAAATTTTGAAGGCCACCATTTTGGCGTATATTTACCGCCTTAACACAGGAAATAACATTCATTAAAATTGCCTCAGATGGGAATATCCAGTCGGGACACGGGGTTGAATTACCATGTATCGGTTGATTGTGTCGTATTCGGCTTTGAATTCGGGAAGCTGAATGCACTGCTTATAGAGCGGGAGATGCAGTTTGAAGGCTCAACCTACACCGACCTTAAATTACCGGGAGATCTGGTGCGTACAGATGAAGATCTTGACACGGCAGCCGCTCGTGTGCTTAAAGAACTTACCGGACTTGAAAACATATATTTAAAACAGTATGCTGCCATCGGAACGCCAAACAGACTGACCCGGCTTGAACGGGACATGGAATGGCTCAGACAGATCGGGCATCCGGAAAAGGTTGTGGTTACGGTTGCCTATTATTCACTTATAAATATTGATCAGGATAAGATTAACAAATTCCAGCTTCAGAAAAACGCACGCTGGCAGGCGGTATCGCAAATCAGTGAGTTAGCTTTCGATCATCTTGAAATACTAAACGAAGCCCTTCAAACCCTCCGAACCGAGCTCCGGAGCAATCCCATCGGATTTGAGCTATTGCCTAACAAATTTACCCTGAGCCAATTGCAGAAACTTTATGAGGTTATTTTGGGGGTAAGCTTTGATAAGCGCAACTTCAGAAAAAAGGTGACAAATATGCCTTATATCGTCCCAATTAATGAAAAGGAACGTGGCGTATCGCACAAACCCGCCCGATACTACATCTTTAGTAAAAAAATCTATGAAAAAACCCGGAAAAATTCTCTCGATTTTTCCATGTAATATCAAGTGTTTTTAGCTGAATCCGTTGTAATTCATTGCAACTTTTCAAGAGCAGTTTCGTTAATAAACCATCATACTTACGACCGATACGCATGCACGACATAGAACCTTTTTATGCCTGGAGTAATCTGTATAATTCCTCTGAGGACATACATTCGCCATTTTTCGGAAGAGCATACAGCGAAACGGAATGTACAAATTCCGTTTATAATTACTTCATTCATCCGCTATGGGATGAAATGGGTTCAGCCACGCTCTATATGAAGCTGCTTTATTCCGATTACCAAAGAGGCTTTTGTGTCATCGAATTTCTTGGTGAGTGGAACGACACCCTATACAACGACATCATGTATCTGAAGCGAAATGTGGTTGAGATCCTCATGGATGCCGGCATCCGGAAATTCATCCTGATCGGCGAGAATGTTCTCAATTTCCATGCAGACGATGATTCGTACTACCAGGAGTGGTTTGATGAAATAGAAGACGGGTGGATAGCATGTCTTAACTTCCGCAGTCATGTGCTGGAAGAGATACACAGGGGTCACCTCGATTATTACCTTGCAACCGGCGGTCAGCTGAACCAACTAAACTGGAGAACACTTAATCCCTTGCAGCTGTATACCTTGGTTGAAAATCTGATAAAGAAACGACTTACGGCATGACCGTAGCAAAAAAGGAACACAGGGTTATCCGTGTATATGGGAGGGTTCAGGGCGTTGGCTTTCGATATTTTACCCGGAAGTGTGCCCTCGACACCGGTGTAACCGGATTTGTAAGCAACGAAAACGATGGCTCGGTTTACATAGAAGCGGAAGGTTCGCCCGGACAGCTTGATATTTTTGTGGAAATGTGCCGCCAGGGTCCGGCCAGGGCAATTGTTAGCGATGTGCGGATTATTCCCGGGCCACCGGTTAATTATCTGAACTTCCGAATCCGTTAAACAAACTTTCCGGATCGCTCAGTATCATAGCAACGACTTTACGATCGATGGGCAACGTCATATTTTCCGAACTGAGCGTTTCGTGGTCTGCCCATCGAAACGTCTGAGCACCGTCAACATGCTCAAAATCAAACACTTTTTCGGTTGTTCTAAATGCCGGCTCACCCTTTAAACGCGCCCGATAATAAATATTCAGAATCTGCCAGGCTCCGGGCAAAAGTTCCGATTGCTGGAAGTAATCGGTGGTATAATAATGACTGAGTATTTCCACTTCCTGATTCAGCTCTTCCAGGCATTCGCGCTTAAGGCAATCGACTGGGCCTTCGCCGAATTGCAGACCTCCTCCGGGGAACTTCGTCATACATATCCCAAGCCTGAATTCGTCGGTCAGCAGTAGCTTATGCTCATGTACAATAAGGCCATAAACACGGATGTTAAAATTTCCTTGTTCCATTATTTTAATATTGCTGTTGCTCTTAGCATTTCCCGTTTGCCGGGAGGACCCGGCAAACGCTCCACCTGCATGCCCGCCGCCTGCATGGCCCTGCGTACCAGACCTTTTGCACTGTATGTAACCAAAGTCGCTCCTGTGGGCATATGACGCCTTAATGCCTGAAATACCTCCGGAGTCCACAGATCCGGAGCAACCTGCGGCGAGAATGCATCGAAATAAATCAGGTTATAACGGTTGTCCGTATCCCTCAGAAAATTATCAAGGGTCTTCCGTATTGCTGTAAACGAAAAATCTTTACTTATCGTTTCCGTTTTTCCAGAAGCAGCATTATGGATTGCCGAAAATTCCCGGCTCAGTTCAGAAAGTCCCGGCAGACTGCAGTAATTAAGCTCAGCAATAAGTTCTTTGCCAAGAGGAAAAGGTTCAATGGCTGTATAATCCACTGTAAGATCCCGATTCCGGCATTCCGACAGGGTAAGCAATGCATTTAGCCCGGTTCCCAGTCCAACCTCCAGTATCCTCAGCCGGTTCTCACGGTGAAGTTGATACAGCATCCCTGCCTGTATGAACACGTGAACAGATTCGGTCAAAGCACCGTTTGTTGAATGGTAGTGTTCACCCGCAACCGGATTGTACAGCGTTCCGGATCCATCGCCGGTCTTAACCGGTATAAGTTTGACTTGTTCAATCATCGGTTATACAACAAATGAATATCAACAATTTCCTTATCGGAGGCAAATGTATATACCGGATGATTATCCGGGATTCGATAGACACCGGTGTGGTAACCGGAACTTACAAACAGCAGATTTCCAATAGAATCGTAAACCATTGCGTTGATTTCACCTTGCTGAATGTAGTGAACGAGGCTGCCTGAAGCACTGCGGAACCACCACACATCTTTTCCTGCTGACAGAAACGTATGCGTTGTAAAATCGCCTGTAACATTCTTTATTTCCGTAAACGGGAACTCCCGTATGGTAACAAATGTATTCAGCGAATACGAGAAAAGACGGGCGCGGCAGCCATTTGTTTCGTTGACATAGAGCACAACTCCCTCTTTACCGAATGTCCCGAGACCGGCGGCTTTTCCCGAAAATTGAACCTGCTTATGCACCGTACCGCCAGGATAATTAAATAATACAAGACTGGAAAGATTTCCATGATATGGCTCAAAGATTGCAGCCAGCCAGCCCTGGGTGCGCACCATGTGCGTAAATCGCCCGTTGGTAAAAACCGAACTCCGGAATGTTGCCATACCACCAGCATCGTACCCCTGTATATAACCGTCGCGTATTGAAATAAAAACTTCATTCTCCGTGCAGTATACAGAATTGAAATAAGGCAGTGGTGGTGCAGGAACGGCAGGAACGCTCCATTTCGCTGTCCCGTTCTGCAAATTCCAGGCCATCAGGCTCCCTGTCTGGCTGCCGCAAGTATATACTAGTTGTTTTGAAGAGCTTATCCCGGAACCGGTATAATCGCCATCAAAAGTATATAGCAAATCCGTTTCCTGGTTTAATCCGGTGCGGTAAACGCTGTAACTATCGGCCCCGTTTTTGCAAACAGTGACGAAGGCCTCAAGCGACTTTTCAAGCTGTTGATAATTAATGGTTATCCAGGCACCGGAACTTACATCCCCCGCATAGGCTCTGACCTGGAGCGTCAGATTGCCGGATGCCAGAAGAAGATTATCCAGGGATATATATGCGTTCAGATTATATTCCGTAACGCCGGCAACAAAATCCATTGATGGAGCCACGGGCTGACCTGCAGTTCCGAGCAGTGAAACACGCACAAAATCGATTCGGGCAGGATGCGTTACTTTTGCTTCAATCAGGAGAGTATCGCCATATCCGCAGCTCTGACCTTCAAAGGGTGAAAAAACGGTAATTTCCGGAGGTACGATGTAATCTTCCGCAGGAGTGCAGGCGGCGCAAAAAAGGAAACCGGCCAAAACGGCATTAAGCCCGCTGAGAGAAATACCACGATTCCATCGTTTCATAATACCGGCAAACGTACATTATTTTAAACAGTTTAAACAACTTCAAGAAGCGATAGTTAAAAAAACGAATAAAAATACGAAGCAATGAAATAATCAAAAAGGCATCCTTCAATCTTGGGCCGCAAGTGCAACTTGTACATAAAAACCAGGGTCGATCCTGATTTTTTCTGAAAAAAGACCTGCGTAAACAGGCCGGACAGAATTTTTCTTACTTTTAACTATCAAAACAACTACCTATGCTTGACGATCTCAACATTGAAAATGTGCTGTTTCTTGACATAGAAACGGTACCTCAGTATCCGGATTACAATGATTTGCCAGAGGATACCCGAAAATTCTGGAATCACAAAGCGGACAGCCTGAAAAACATCCGTAATGAAAAGGCCGAGGATCCGGAAGTCTTATACGGTAAGGCAGGAATTTATGCCGAATTCGGAAAAATTATCTGCATTTCGGTTGGCTTTATCCGCAAAGAACAGCTCAGGATAAAATCGTTTGCCGGTGACGATGAGCGAGAACTGCTCAGCAACTTCTCGCTGCTTTTGCAAAAAAGTTTTAACAGCAGCGACCACCTGCTCTGCGCCCACAACGGCAAGGAATTCGACTTTCCTTACATTTCAAGACGGATGCTGATTAACGGCGTACGAATACCGTCATTACTCGACATATCAGGGAAAAAGCCATGGGAAGTGAAACATCTGGACACCATGGAACTTTGGAAATTCGGGGATTACAAAAACTACACATCCCTTGCACTGCTGACCTCCATTTTCAACATTCCAACTCCGAAGGATGATATCGACGGAAGTCAGGTTGGCGGCGTATACTGGAATGAGAAAAACCTGCAGCGAATAGTTGAATATTGCCAGAAGGATGTGGTTGCGATTGTTCAGTTATTGCGCCGGTATAAAGGAATGGAACTTATTGATCCCTCTAATATCAAGATTGCCTGATCGTTAAAAAAGTATAATTAATCCATTTTCCGGCTGAAATAAGGCCGGCGAATTCTTACTTTTGTTAAAAAAAACAATCCATACATGAAAAAAATTACCGGAGTATTTGCATTGCTCCTGCTGGTAACGGCAGTATGTCCAAACGGTGCGTTTGCACAGAAAGCATCCAAAAAGAAAAGTAACGCCAAAACACAACCCGCAGAAACTGTTATCCTTCAGAACAGGCTTGACTCAATAAGCTATATAATAGGCCGTGATATTGGCCGGAATATGACAACCAACAGCATAGAAGTAAACGAGGATATTATGTTTGCGGGACTGAAAGACGGACTGCGGGGCATCGACAGCGTTCTTAGTGAGGAAGCGACAGAACATGTAATGTCAGTTTTCCAGCAGGAAATGATGATGAAACAGCAGCAAAAGACACTGGCTGAATCAAGCGTTGCCAGAGCTGCCGGTGAAGCATTCCTTGAAGCAAACAAAACCCAGCCCGGTGTTGTAGCACTGCCCAGCGGACTGCAGTTTAAGGTTGTTACAGAAGGAGAAGGCGAGCATCCCTCGGCTGAAGACATCGTTGAAGTGCATTATACAGGAACTCTTATTGATGGTACTGTATTTGATTCATCCGTTGAACGAGGAGAGAGCATCAAATTCCCGCTTAACGGAGTTATTCCCGGATGGACTGAAGGCGTTCAGCTTATGAAACCGGGATCCAAATACATCTTCTACATCCCTTCAGCACTCGCTTACGGCGACCGTGGTGCCGGACCCATTCCCGGCGGATCCGTTCTTATATTTGAAGTAGAACTGATTTCTGTAGAAAAGCAATAACGATTTGTCTGACAGCGCTGCAGCATTATCCAAGTCCACTTTTATACGTGGGGTACAATGTCTGAAATCACTGTACCTGAATAAAAACAGACCTTTTCTGCGCGACAGGCTAAGTGCCGAGCAACTGGCTAAATTTAAGCGGGGCCACGAGATTGGCCATCTTGCCCGCGATCTTTATCCCGGCGGAATAAACTGTGCTCCGGGGCATCCTTCCCAATACAGGGCTGCCCTGGAGAAAACAGCTAAGAGTATAGCCGAAAACAAACCGGTAATTTACGAAGCGGCATTCCGGCACGAAGACATTCTGGTGCTTCTCGATATACTCATGAAGGAAGGTTCAGTCTGGCATGCCCTGGAAGTAAAAAGCTCGCTTCACATCTCCGAAACATACCTTATCGATGCAGCCCTGCAGTATTATGTTATAAAAGGAAGCGGACTTACACCGGAAACCATCCGAATTGTACACATGAATCCGGCATACCGGTTGGGCGGATCGCTCGATATTAAGCAGCTTTTTGTAACAACAGACGTAACTGAAAAAGTTCTGGCACTTCAGGAATACATCGGAATTCAAATTAAAAAATCGAGAGAAGCGCTTACGCTGAAAAAGTCGCCCGACATACCGGTTGGCAGGCATTGCCGACACCCCTACCCCTGCGATTTCACCGGACATTGCTGGAAACACATAAAATCCGATTCCGTATTCAGCATCTCCGGATTGCCCTTCGACAGAAGGTGTGCACTTTATGAAAACGGATATACCGAAATCGCAGATATTCCTGAAGAATCCTTGCCGAAACAGGAACAGATTATCCTGAAAGCGCACCGGACGCAACGTAATTACTTCAATTCGGATCGTTTGCACAAACGCCTTGCATTTGGGGACCATCCGCAGTTTGTTTCGTTTTTTGCATTCCGCTCCGCTCTTCCTTTATTTGAGGGGCATCGTCCCTTTGAATCCGTAATATTTGCCGCAGCAAGTACGGACGGTACCCATAGCCCTCAATCCTTTACTGCCATTCCGGGAAGTAATCCGGAACCGGAAATCCGGAACTTCCTAAGGCAAATCCTGAGTTCCGGAAGATCTGTGGTTTACTATGGAAGTGAGCAAACCCGCCTTGCTTTTGATGAATCGGGAATTTTCAGCAGAGATGATCGTTTAATTAACCTGGCAGAAGTTTTTGAAGACAGAGATTTCTATACACCTGGAATGGATCCGGATGGCGGACTGTTTGAAACTGCCGCTGCACTGGGGCTTTCGGGCAGCAAAACCGACCGCATTTCCGAAATCATGCAGGGTGTGCGTTATCTGAACATAACCAGCGAAAACCGGGAAGAAACGTTAAAGGTAATACGGGAAGAAATTCAGGAGGCAGTAGTTCTGACAAGCCGGATATATAAGTTTCTGAATGAATTGATATCCTGAAGCATTACTAAAAGACATACTATTTATCCGGCAGTACTTCTTCCAGCTTTTTCACAAGCGATTCGCCCCTGAGCCTGCGGGCGATGATGTTGCCATCGCGGTCGATCAGAACGGTGTGTGGAATTGACTTGACCCCGTAAGCCTTTGCTGCCTCGCTCTGCCAGTATTTAAGGTCGCTCACCTGTGTCCATGTCAGCCCGTCTTTAACAATCGCGTTGATCCACGCTTCCCGGTCTCTGTCGAGGGATACGCCGAAAATTCCGAAGCCACACTCTCTGAACCGGTTGTACATTTTCACCACTTCAGGGTTTTCGCGCCTGCACGGGCCACACCATGACGCCCAGAAATCGATAAGTACCACCTTACCCCTAAGGTCGGAAAGTTTGCCGGCATCTCCTTCGGGCTTTGGCAGAATAATTTCCGGAGCAGGATTACCGGGAGCCAGTATCTTCTCAAGTTCGGTCCTCTGATACAGGTCATCAACGAGTCTGAAACCAGAATATCTTGAATATAAAGCCTTCGCAACGGCATCGTAAATATCGAAATCAAGGGCAATATCCAATTCGTCGATAAAAAACAAAGCTGCGGGTGAATCCGGGTTCTTTGCCAAAATTTCCCTGAGCATACTTCTGAGCCCGGCTTCGACTTCATGATACGATTCAACGATAAGGGGCAGGCGTCCGGTACTGTCGGGATTTGCAGCCAGCGCACCGTAAAGCTTTCCGATGCTGTCTTTCCGGGCATCGTAATACTTAACCTTTCCTGCTATCTCATACAAAAGACTGGTATGGGGCGATCCCTTGATCTGCACATTGCGGCTGAGGATCTCTGTTCCGGATATAAGTGTGACCTTGTCGCCCTCCTCAACGATCAGTGAAAGAAAATTATCAGCCGAAAGCGACATCCGGTATAATGAAAGTCCATTAGCAGGCAGGCGTATTTCAAAATTCCCCGCCTCATCGGTGGTGGCAGTCAGCCCCTGCGAATTGCCTGAAAGAAGGTCTGCAAAGGTAAGATGAACACCCGAGACTCGGGAACCTTCAAGTTTCCCTCGAACATCGGCTACGCCCTGTGAATGAGCAGAAAATGCGCAAAAAACAATCAGAAATACAATTGCGTGACGAACACTTGTCTTAATCATCGATTTTGTTTTAGCAAACGCAAACCTACATGATTTTAACTATATTCCGTTAAGTAGCCTCAAAAAATTGCAATATTGGTCCGCCTATGCAAATACTACCCTGATCTGTATGCCTCTCCGATTACTTAATGCTTTTCCTGTAAAAGGCAACAGATGGGCTCAATTTCACGGAGTGTAAGGAGTAAAGAAAATACTTCCGGGATGTTAATAACTTAATAAACGAGAGTACCCGGGGATGAACCGAGTATTTCCTATTTTTGAATTATGGAAGATAACAGAACGCCCCTTGCTGATCAGCGACGCAAAAGACAGACTAAGTCAAAGGCAATCAATGAGTTCTATGAGCACGGGAAGGTCCCGCCACAGGCCATCGACCTGGAGGAAGCGGTTTTAGGGGCCATTTTACTTGAAAAAGACGCATTGGCATCTATTATTGATCTGATCAGGCCCGATGCATTTTACAAAGAGTCGCACCAGATCATATTTAATGCGGTTTCGCGTCTGTTCTCCAAGGGTGAACCGGTAGATATTCTCACCGTCACCAACGAACTGAAATTCACCGGGGAGTTGGAAGCAGCCGGCGGTCCTTTTTACATTGCCCAGCTTACAAATCGCATAGCTTCTGCTGCAAATACGGAATTTCATGCCCGTATTCTGCTGCAGAAGTTCATCCAAAGGGAACTTATCCGCATTTCCACTGACATCATTCACGATGCATACGAAGATACGACGGATGTTTTTGAACTGCTCGACAAAGCGGAAAACCAGTTATTCAGTGTGGGGGAAAACAACATGAGGAGGAATTATCTGGACATGCACTCACTTGTCAGAGATGCGGTTAAAAACATTGAAGCTGCCAAGAACAAACCGGGACAGTTTACAGGCGTACCTTCCGGCTTTACCGAGCTTGACCGGATTACTGCAGGCTGGCAACCTTCCGATCTGATTATTGTTGCCGCCCGTCCTGGTATGGGAAAAACGGCCTTTGTACTCACGATTGCCCGTAACGTTGCCGTTGACTTTAAACGACCCGTCGCCGTTTTCTCGCTCGAAATGGCATCCGTGCAGCTTGTAACAAGGCTTATCTCTGCCGAAGCCCAGCTGCCTGGCGACAAGCTGAGAAAGGGAAATCTCGAGAATTACGAATGGGAGCAGCTCAATTCCCGCATCAACACACTGATTGATGCTCCACTTTATATCGACGACACTCCTTCTCTCTCGGTATTTGAGTTGCGTGCCAAATGCAGACGGTTAAAGGCTCAACACGACATTCAACTGGTCATCATCGACTACATTCAGCTTATGTCGGCAGGAATCGACCGTAACAGTGGAAACAGGGAGCAGGAAATAAGTACCATCTCGCGCTCACTGAAGAGTCTGGCGAAAGAACTCAATATACCTGTAATCGCACTTTCCCAGCTAAACCGTTCGGTAGAGCAGCGCCCAAACAAAAAGCCGCTCCTGTCGGACTTACGTGAATCGGGAGCCATTGAGCAGGATGCCGACATGGTTGTTTTCATATACCGCCCCGAATACTACAATCAAAACGTTGACAATGGTGGTGAAAGCCTGGCAGGTCATTCCGAAATCATCATAGCCAAGCACCGTAACGGGGCATTAAAGGAAGTCCCTCTAAAATTTATCAGCAAATACGCCAAATTTACGGATCTCGATCCCTCCGACTACAACCTTCAGCCCGGTCTGAACCCTAACGGCAATTTCGAACAGTCGGTTAATACTGTAACCGTACAGTCGAAAATGAACGACATGAATGAGGAGAATGAAACTCCGTATTAGATATTTTATGCTGCGATTTATCACATTCTTTTACAGCCCGGGTAACAAAACAGCTTATCCGGGCGTTTAAGATCATAAATAACGCGTTGCCTGCAATGAAAAAGAAACTCTTTACAGCCCTGGTACTGGTATTATTTTCCATACCGCTTATGGCTGCATACATACTTATCCCTATGGATAAGACCCAGAAAAATCATCTGAAAGCTTATGGAATTGCTTACTGGACACTCGAACAGAACGTTGAGGTAAGCTGGCTCCTGAATTACAGGGGTGGAAGTTTTATGTTCCGGCAGCATTCTGTTCTGGAAGCAGAGTGCATTGTAAGGGGCGTTAGCTTTAGTGTTATTGCTGACATTCAGGCCGATGCCATATTGGCTGAAATTGCCGATCCGGCAGCAAACATGGACGAGATGAAGCTGCAGAAAGCTCCCAGAATTGCCGTTTATACTCCAAAGAATAAACTTCCGTGGGACGATGCCGTTACTCTGGCACTTACCTATGCAGAAATTCCTTATGATGTTGTTTACGATGATGAGGTTATTGGAGGAGTGCTGCCGTTGTACGATTGGCTGCACCTCCACCACGAAGACTTCACCGGGCAGTACGGAAAATTCTGGGCAGCCTACCGCAATGCTCCCTGGTATCAGGAAGATGTAAGAAAAACCGAAGCCGCAGCCGAAAGACTGGGATTCAGTAAGGTATCGCATCTTAAAAGAGCCGTTGCACACAAAATCAGAGAATTTACGGCGGGAGGCGGTTATCTCTTTGCCATGTGCTCAGCTCCTGACAGTTACGACGTTGCTTTAGCCGCTGAAAACATTGATTTATGTGATGTTATGTTCGATGGCGATCCGGCCGATCCGGATGCAAATAAAAAACTGGAATACCACAACTGTTTTGCATTTACAGGATTCAGCCTGGTAATGAATCCCTACGAATACGAAATCTCCAACATTGATGTAACCACCACCCGGAAGGTTATGATGACCAACGACTTCTTCACCCTATTCGATTTCTCGGCTAAGTGGGATCCCGTTCCCACTATGCTCACTCAGAGCCATGAAAGGGTTATCAAAGGATTTATGGGTCAAACCACCGCATTTAACAAAGATTTTGTAAAACCAAACGCTGTAGTGATGGGTGAGAACAAAGCCGCCAACGAGGTCAGGTACATACACGGAGCATACGGTAAGGGTACCTGGACGTTTTATGGAGGTCACGATCCGGAGGACTATCAGCACCTGGTCGGAGATCCTCCGACAGACCTGAACATGTATCCGAACTCACCGGGATACCGGTTGATTCTTAACAACGTTTTATTCCCTGCAGCCAAAAAGAAAAAACAAAAAACCTAAGACCATTCCGGGGCTCCGGGTCCATTCTTCATTTCACAACACGTACGAACCCTATATGCAAAAAATTGCCTTCTTTCTGCTGTTTGCAGCGCTTATGCCTGTTTACAAACTAACAGCCCAGTCAAGGTATTCGATCAGCGGATATGTCAGAGAAAAAGGAAGCCGGGAGTTACTGCCCGGAGTAAATGTTTACATCCCGGCACTTCGTACCGGCACCGTTACAAACAATTATGGCTTCTATTCCCTCACCTTGCCGGCCGGAGAATACAGTGTAACATATTCGTATGTGGGGTATAATCCGGAAATCCGGGACTTTTCACTCAATGGCTCCGTTCTTGCGGATGTGGAACTTGAATCATCGATAATGCTCAGTGAAGTCACCATCTCAGCCCTGAAAGCCGAACGAATAAGCGAAAGCAACCAGATGAGTATGGTTTCGCTGCCTGTTCACCAGATTCGTAACATTCCGGCACTCCTTGGTGAAAAGGATGTTTTTAAAGCCCTTCAGCTATTGCCGGGAGTACAGAAAGGCTCAGAGGGAAGCAGCGGACTTTATGTAAGGGGCGGCGGCCCCGATCAGAACCTGATAATTCTGGATGACGCTCCGGTTTACAATGCAAGTCATTTGTTCGGATTCTTCTCCGTATTCAACGGCGATGCACTCAAAAGCGTGGAATTAACCAAGGGCGGATTCCCGGCACGCTTTGGCGGAAGATTATCATCGGTTGTGGAAATGACCATGAAAGACGGGAACAAACAAGACTTTTCCGGAGAGGCCGGCATAGGACTGATAGCTTCAAGAATACTACTGGAAGGACCTATAAAAAAGGACACCTCCTCTTTTCTCATTTCCGCACGTCGTACATACATCGACGTGCTTGCCCGACCATTTATGCCGGAGGATGAAAATGCAGGATACTATTTCTACGATCTTAATGCAAAACTCAACTACGACTTCGGGCCAAAGAATAAAGTATATCTGTCGGGCTATTTCGGACGCGACAAATTCCATATCCGCGACGAATACAATTACGATTATTCCAAAGGATACAACAAAGCTGGATTATACTGGCAGAACGCTACGGCAACCCTCCGCTGGAACCATCTGATCAGTAACCGTATCTTTACCAACACCTCACTCATATACAGCCGTTATAACCTTACCATCTACAACGAAGAAAAATACTCGAACGAAACCTATACTCTGAAGTATTATTCAGGCATCCGCGATTTAACCTTTAAATCGGATCTTGAATATCATTTTTCTCCCAACTACCTATTCAGAGCCGGCGTTCTAACCACCAACCATCTCTTTACACCGTCTGCAATTGTTGAAAAAGACAGTGAAACACTGCTTGATTTCAAAAACTCAACCACATACAATTCACTTGAATCCGGAATTTACATCGAAAACCATTTTAACTTCCACCATCGGATGCAAATGAATGCGGGCATCCGGTTCGGCCATTTTATAGCTGAAAAGAAGAACTATTTCTCCGCCGAACCACGGTTTTCCGCCAACTATCTTATCGTTGAAGGGCTTTCGCTAAAAGCCGCCTATGCCATGATGAATCAGTACATTCATCTGCTTAGCAATACCGGCATCGGACTTCCCACCGATTTGTGGGTACCTTCCACCGACCGGGTAAAACCCCAGCGCTCGAATCAGGTGTCGCTGGGGGTTGCGAAAGATATGGTATCGCAAAACCTTACGCTTACCCTTGAAGGATATTATAAAACCAGCAGCAATATTTTAGGTTATAAACCCGGGGCAAGCTTTTTACTGATCGACGACCCTTCAGGGGCAAACAACTTCACCTGGCAGGACAATGTTACCGATGGGTCGGGACGATCCTACGGGGCCGAAGTCATGCTGCAGCGTAAGTCGGGCAAACTTAGCGGCTGGATTGGTTATACACTTTCGTGGACAAAACTGAAATTCGATGAGATCAATTTTGGTGAGGAATTCTTTGCCCGTCACGACCGCAGGCACGACCTGTCGCTGGTGCTGATTTATGAAGCTTCCAAAAATATCACCATATCGGGAACCTGGGTTTATGGAACCGGAAATGCCATTACGCTTCCTCTTGGAGAGTTTCAGGGATCGATGCACGACCCGTTTAAAGACTACATTGAATCCACAACGGGGTATCAGTATTACTGGTACTACAGTACCGTCACCGACTACGGCGGGGTGAATGCTTTCCGCATGAAGGCATACCACCGCCTTGATCTGGCCGTGCAATTCCATAAACAAAGAAGCTGGTTTGAACGTACCTGGGAACTTGGCTTTTACAACGCTTACAACCGGAAAAATCCGTTTTTCTATTTCATAGAAAACGAGTACCGTCAAAACGGCGAATACATCAGCAAGCTAAAGCAGGTCGCTATCTTTCCGATCATTCCGTCTGTTTCGTACAACATTAAATTCTGAAGTCATGAAAGCACTTTATAAATATCTTCTTCGCTCCCTTTATGTCCTTCCGATCCTATTGCTTACGGCATGTGAAGATCTTATATCGGATGTGGATGCTCCGGTTAGTAGTCCGAAACTGGTGGTAAATGCAGTGCTCATTCCTGAAGCTCCCGAAACCGAGGTTTATCTTTTCCTGAGCACACCTCTTTATACTCCACACCAGTCGGGCAATCTCGATACTGTTTCAAACGCCGTGGTAATCATTAGTTCAGGAAATCAGCAGGTCACTATACCCTTTGATGAATCTTCTCAGTGTTACCGGATCGAAGCCGGACTTTTTCCCGTTATTGCAGGGCAGGAATACTCTCTACTGATCACTACACCATCCGGTTACCGGGCCGAAGCCAGTTGTACGATACCTGCTGACAGCCCTCCCGCACCGGAGGTAACAGCCAGGACGGTTACGGAAGAATACGGAAATCTTTCAGTTTCCTACAGTTTCAGGTTTCGGGACATTATTGGCGAAGGACATTATTATGCTACTGCAATGCTGACCTCATTAAAGGATGAATTTGGAAACATTTATCCAGCCTTTGATCCCGGCTTCGACCGGGGTGAGCGCTATTCAAGCGATGCTCACAGGGATGGGGAATATTTCAACTTCAAAACAAGTTCGTATTATGAAGGAGTGGGTCAAAAAACGGAGTTCATGGCCTGGATTGCAGTAACCGACCGGAATTATTACATGTATCACCGCTCGGTATCATCTTTTGAAGGCGAGGATCCTTTCTCTGAGCCTGTGCCGGTTTTTACAAACATTAAAGGAGGGCTTGGCTATTTTGGAGCAGCCCGTGGACAGTTCCATATTCTGGAAGATCCCGGACAAAACTAATGCTGTTTATTTACGTTCGTAAATCACGTAGGAATAATCGAATCCAAGGGTTTCTGCAGCAGCAATATCCTCTCTGCTGATCTCTTTCCATTCCGAAAAATCAATTGCGGGAAAGAACGTATCTGCATCAAAATCCTTGTGAACGAACGTAAGATACAATCTGTCAGCCAGAGGCATGAACTGTTTGTACACCATTCCGCCCCCGATGATAAAATTCTCGCGCTCAGCATCCATTTTACCTATAGCATCATCGATGGAATAGGCCATGGTGCATCCGGGAATTTCTTCATCAGCCACATCGGTTATCACCACACTCCGCCTGTTTGGCAGCGGCCGGAGCGGAAGAGATTCGAAAGTCCGTTTTCCCATGACAATGGTATGACCTGTCGTAAGCTTTTTAAAGCGTTTAAGATCCTCCGGTATATGCCAGAGCAGGCTGTTATCCTTACCGATTGCCAGATTGTCGGCTATGGCTACTATGATTGAGATTGGCTTCATTTTCAATATAGGATGTTATTGTGAACGGATGTGTGCAAACAGAATGCCACTAAACGGCAACGGGAGCTTTAATATGTGGGTGCGGATCGTAACCTTCCAGGCTGAAATCGTTGAAGGCAAAACCAAAAATATCCTTGATATCCGGATTGATAACCATTTGAGGCAGAGGGCGGAAGTCGCGGCTGAGCTGAAGTTGAACCTGATCCAGATGATTGAGGTATATGTGGGCGTCACCGAAGGTATGAATAAACTCTCCGGGTTTCAGTCCGGTAACCTGTGCCATCATCATAGTAAGCAGCGCATATGAAGCGATATTGAAAGGCACACCAAGGAAAATATCTGCACTTCTCTGATAAAGCTGGCAGGAAAGGCGTCCGTTTGCCACATAAAACTGAAACAGTACGTGACAGGGAGGGAGAGCCATTTTATGAATATCTCCCGGATTCCAGGCACTTACCATGATGCGCCGGGAGTCGGGATTTCTTTTAATCAGTGATACAACTTCAGTAATCTGATCAATTGTATTTCCGTCTCCCGATCTCCAGGATCTCCACTGATGTCCGTAAACCGGCCCAAGATCGCCATTGGCATCTGCCCATTCATCCCAGATCGTTACGTTATTATCGTGCAGATAGCGGATATTGGTTTCTCCTTTCAGAAACCACAGCAGTTCATGGATGATAGACCGAAGGTGCAGTTTTTTGGTAGTAAGAGCGGGGAAACCCTGTTCAAGGTCGAATCGCATCTGGTATCCAAACACGCTGACGGTACCGGTGCCGGTGCGATCTTCTTTCCTTACTCCGGTTTCAAGAACATGCTTCAGCAGATCGTGGTATTGCTTCATTGGCAGTTTGAGTTTCTGCAAATTTAACATTAAACGTTTTTACAGCAAGGTGTGGAAATAATGATGCCCAATATTCATGCAAAGAACCTTCAATTTCCCGTCAAACCCATCGCAAATCCTCTAAAAATGGCTTTATAAACCTCATAAAGTTTAGCTTTCGGTTCGGCATTTAAGCAACAAAATGACCGGAAGTTTAAATGCTTCCGCCACCTAAAATAAACAGCATGAATTTTTTAGTGAATTATTCGATTCGTTTCGAAAAGTGCTTTGAATCGCCCCATTCATCAAAGCCGATTTTATTGCCCGACATATGAATTCTGGCTTCCAGACAATTTTTACAATCGGAGGCTTCCTCATCTGTACACGGCTTGTTTTCATACAGTTTGTAATCGTTCCTGTACTGTCCCGGTGTGATATTCGGCATAATTATATTGGCTCCGATTTTCAGGGCCTTTTCTCGTCCGATGGGGTCAATGGCCTGAAGAGCAGTGGCAGATGCGATATTAATATCCTTCATTAATATTCTCAGGATGGCAATCATCTTCAATGCCAGATCGAATCGTTCATCGAGAGGAAGAAGCTGACCCCTATATTGCCACAGAGGAGTATCGGCATGCTCTATGTACGGACCCATTCCGCACATATCGATATCCAGCTTCTTCATGAACAACAAATCTTCGGCCAGATGCTCCGAAGTTTGAAACGGAAGCCCGATCATGACACCGGTACCTACCTGATAGCCGGCTTCACGAAGATCGTAAAGAGCCTGAAGTCTGCGTTCGAAACGGTGGGTCTCATCTCCCGGATGTATCCTGTAATATAAATCACGGTTTGAAGACTCGATGCGCAGAAGATAACGATGTGCTCCAGCTTCGTACCAGCGCCGGTAAACCTCAGGGGATTGCTCTCCTACCGATAAGGTTATCCCCAGTTTACCGCCGGAGATTTCCTTTATTTTACGGAGGAGATTTTCTATGCGAGTTGTAAATGCTTCACCTTCAATTTCGCCACCCTGCAAAACAACGGAACCATAGTTACTTTCGAAGGCAAATCGCGCAGCTTCAATAATTTGCTCATCCGGAAGATTGTACCGCTTTACTTTGCGGTTTCCTTTTCGGATGCCGCAATAGAAGCAGTTCTTACTGCAAATGTTTGAAAATTCTATTAGTCCGCGGAAGTAGACAACATTTCCGACGTATTTCTCCTTCACTTCAGATGCTTTCGCAAAAAGCTTACTGCGGTTTTCGCCGTCAGAAAGAAGCATTTGAAGAATATCCTGTTTTGTGAGCTCAGGTTTTGAAAAAATATCGGTAAATGAGTCCATGAATGCAGCGGATTATTTCTCTGCAAAGGTAGCTCAAATTCGCATATCAGCGCCTCCAGTTCGACACGGCAAGATGCCAGGGATTGCGATAGGAATCGGAACGTATGAGGAAGTAATCGGCCGGGGTGTCGGCCGAATTCTCCAGATTAAACAGAAACCGGAGTGATAGTGGATTTCCGGTTTCGCCGTAAGTCCATTGCTCGGAGGTACTGTTGCGATAGACAACATTCGGAGGGCCGTAAACGATATAGATCATTCCCCGGTCGCTTTTCCAACCCTCACCGGAAATGGAATACAAGCGGTTGGCATCTTCCACTCTTCCGTAATACTTCCGGATCTGATTCAGCGCTCTTTCGGTATGCCCCGACAGATTCACCCAAAAACGATCTACGGCTGCCCGTGAAGGCTGATTAAACAGTTCTCGGTATTCCGCATCGGTGGCAATATACCGGAGCGCTTCACGCATCTGATCGGTGGAGCCGATTTCCGGAAAACCATCGTAAAAACGATACAACACCATCACCGGCTGATTGCTCTGGCTTATCAAAAAACGCCCTGTCCCCGGGAGTTTAAGTACGGAAGAGGCAAACAGAGAAACAGAAACGGTAAAAGATGAATCCGATTCTGCGTTGTACAATGCGCTGCCGGATGAATGTGGTGGTGACGCCGGAGGTAATTTGCCCGGAATGCGCCGTACGCTGAGGTCTCCGTTATAACCACTTGTTCTGATACGAAACCGTTCATTTCTCCATAAGTAATTGCGCATCAAGGGCAGACCGTTTTCATCCACAACCATAAAATCATTTATACCAGGAAACTGTCGCTTGTACAGAGTAAGCAGGGTCGAATACTCCTTTCCGGCATTTACGTCATGCAGTGTAACACTCAGGATGTAGTCCTTTCCCCTTGGTGCTTTTACCATAACGGAATCATAAAAATACCCCTGAATTATAAGTGTATCCTGTCCTGAAAAGGATGCAGAGTCGCTGATGGCAGCCATTTCATAACCGGCATACAGTTGATAGTGCATGCGGAAAGATGCAGTGGTTTTTCCATTTTCTGACAGGTACGTCAGCTTTTCATAGGGAAATCGCACATACAAGCGTGTAATGCTGTCGTCCTGATTAAACAGTTCATACGACAGTCCCGGCATACGCAATTCCGGTTGGTACTGATCGGCCATATTGCGGTAGGCAAGCCTTGCCGGGCCTTTACAGGATCCAAAAAAAACAGCGGCAATCCCAACAAACCATATAATCCTGCTAATTCTTTTCATTGCACATCATTAGTGGAATAATTCCGGAAGCCGCACCAAGCGGCAGGTAAATTTACTGAAAACCCATGAATTATCAGCCAGTAATTGGGGTTATTCCCTGCAACTGCAATCTAACTTACCCGAAGCCTGCTGCCGATACGAAGAACCTTTGCAGAGCTGATTCCGTTCAGTTTACAAAGCCTGTCAACAGTAGTGCCGTACTGCCTTGCTATTTTCGAGAGGGTATCTCCGGACCGGATGGTGTGATAACGGCTTCCTTCCTGACTGTTGCCGGAAGAGGCAGTGGCTGCCGAATTACCTGAGCGCCAGAAGGAACGGGTAATCAACAGGGTATCGTGCCGAAGTGCATAATTTTCGAAATCGATGATACGTTCAGGATTGAAGTGTTCGCCTCTGAAACGGGTTTCAAAATGCAGATGGGTGGTGGTGGCACGACCGGTTCTTCCTCCGAGTCCAACCGGATCGCCGGCTTTCAGTTCCTGATTAACATCTGCTAAAATTTTCGAAAGATGGCTGTATACGGTTTCCAGCCCATTATTATGCCGTATAACCACCATCCTTCCATAACCGCTCATCACCCGGGCTATCCTGACCTTCCCATCAAATGCATTGTAAATGGTATCGCCCTGCTCAAGCTTTATATCGATACCGGCGTGAAAACGGGATCCTCTATATCCGTATCTTGAAATTACCTTTCCCTTATAAGGAAAAACAAATCCATTTTCGGCAGGATTATTCAGAAGAAGAAAAACCGAGTCGGCCATATTGGCAACATCGCTCTTTCCGGTACGAATGTAAAGTGTATCCCAACGATTATTGTACAACACCTCATGAGGCACAAAAATCATATCACCGGGCACATAGGGTCCATCCTCCCCTTCCGGTTCGGTACCGGAAAACTCGTCTTCTTCACATTCTTCTTCCGGACTGTTACTCCCATTTGCATCCGGGAAGGGTATCGGTTCATGCAGAAAACCGGGAGTCTCCTCCATATAAAAGGAATTCGTATCTATTGTAAATATTTGAGCATGAAGCGAAACCGGAACTACCAGAAGGAATACGATAAGTAATGGCAACACGGCACGAAAAAAGAGAAGAAATCCGATAAGTTTGCGAATTTCAGATTTAATGGGAAATACTACCGAGTTTACGATTAGTGCCGGATTCATTTTCATCGCCGCAAAAATACTACATAATGAAATATGGACCACAGGGAAGCATCCGCATAATAAACCACTGCCATTTAAAATTGAATTGGTCTGTTTAAAAAATGCATGTATAAAATGGCTGTTAAACCATCGATGATAATAACTATAAAGGCATTGCAATAAAACACCGAAAGCCGGAATGCATCCGGCCTTCGGTCCTGAAATTGCGTTAGGATCAGAAGCTCAGATCAACTCCGAGGGCAACTGTAAATGCCTTACGATTATAGGTTTCGGTATAGGAAGGGACCTGTGTTGTTCCCGGAAAAGTTCTTTTATCTTCCAGATAGAATGTATTCATTGCTCCCAGGTTAATTCCGATTTTTTCATTCACGGCATAACGCAGTCCGGCAGCTATGCTGTTGGTTGAGAGGCTGTGATTCAAATCGGTCTGGTAGATATCCATTACACCTGTTTGTGTACGAAGGTATCCTGCACTAACCATCAGATTATCGGTAATTCCGTATTCCAGGCCAAGGGCAAATTCCCAGAAATTCTTGTCTATAACCTGGTCATTCTTAACGAATTCATTATTAAGCATCTTACCGTATTCAGCTGATTTATCGAAGTAGTAATGCACTCCTGCACTCACTTTGAATTTGGATGTGGCATCAAAACCAATTCCGGCAGAGAGTACGGCAGGCATATCGCTAGGCACTTCATCCCCGTCAGGGTAAAGTCCTACATCGTCTACCTGAGTATCGTTTTTCAGCTTTACGCTGACCATATGTTCGTATTTAAGTCCAATATTGAACCGCTCAAAATTCAGGTTCACTCCGATCATGGGAACGATTCCTGAACCTTTCTGTGTAGCATCAACTTCCTTATCGGCAGTAGCTCCGGCATAACCGGCCATTGCCTGTTGCTGAGCAACAAAAACAGGAGTTGCCACAGCATACGCGCCCTGAATCTGTTCAACCGATAAAGTCATGGGATCAATAGTAGGATTGATGAGGGCGAAGCCACCGGCGATTGAAGCTACATTTTCGGATGATAGATATCCGGCCTGCTGTGCCTGAGCCAGGGTAAGGCTTCCGCCACCTCCGGCTACCAGGGGTTCAAGCGAACCGGCTATACCTGCAAGTCCCTGGAACATACCCGCCATGGCATTGAAAAAATCAGGGGCAGGTACCATCGAGCCGGTGAAACCAAGAATTGGAAATGCCGGGTTGATTTGAATGTTTTTGAGGTATCCCTGATAATGGTTGTTCATCATCACGTAGCGCAGACCGGCGCTTACCGATACAATGTCGTTAATTTTGTAGCTTACTCCTCCCTGGATGCCATAAAAAACGGATTTACCTTCAAATTCGGTGTCAAAGCTGTAACTGCTCGTCGGTATACCGCTGGCGGACAGAAGAGCAGGCAATCCAGCCACCTGCATCTCAAAGGATGGAAGACCATCGGCAAATTTTGCGCTGCCACCACCTCCTATGGGATTAAAACCCAAAGAAAAAGCAAGGCGGTCTTTCTTATACACTGCATAAAATGAAGGGAAAAATGGTGCTACCACTTCACCTGTGAATTCCGAACGGTTAAGTCCCGGATAGGTTGTCCCGATGGTTCGGGTTTGCGTTACATATTGATTATTGAGCGAAAGATGGAATCCATCGTTAAGCCAGACCAATCCGGCCGGATTGTAATAAACGGCATCCAAACCAAGGGAAGCATCGCGTGCCGGCATTCGGATGAAGGAAGCACTCTGATTGGAATTGTGAACAATTCCACCGGCCATTGCAGGTATTACAACGGCAATCAATAAAATAACCAGTAATGATCTTTTCATAGGTTGAAGTTTTGTTTAGGGTGAGCGAAAATATGCCAATATGCACATACATCAAAACTATTCATGCGTATATCCTTAACCCGAAGGTACCTTATACGCTTAAAAAACGACCTAAGATACGCAAACTAATTTTAATTGATTGCAAATCAACTTTTAACTTCGAAATACTACCAACCTTAAATTTTCCTTAAATCTATTCGAGCTGCCAGTTTATTGGAGCAATGGAGTGTTGAATCAGCAATTGGTTGGTAAGCGAAAAGTGCCTGCAGCCGAAAAATCCCCTGTAAACACTAAGTGGTGAAGGATGCGGAGCTTCAAGAATATAATGCTTTGACTGGTCGATGATTTGTTTTTTATTTTGGGCATACTTCCCCCAAAGAAGAAACACAAGGTGTTCGCGGTTTTCCGAAAGTTTTTTAATAACGGCATCGGTAAAATCTTCCCATCCCCTTCCCTGGTGAGAACCGGCACCATTTGCGCGAACGGTCAGCGTTGCGTTCAGTAATAATACGCCCTGGTCTGCCCATTTTGACAGATTTCCGCTGGCAGGGTATGGATAACCCAGATCGGTTTGAATCTCACGCAGAATATTCTGGAGGGATGGAGGAAATGCAATCCCGTCGGGAACTGAAAAACATAGGCCGTGGGCTTGTCCCGGACCATGATACGGATCCTGACCCAGCAAAACTACCTTCACCTTGTCGAATGGCGTACGGTTAAATGCCTCAAAAATAGATGACCCGGGCGGATAAACGGCGTACCTTTTCTTTTCTTCAAGTAAAAACAATTTTAGCTCACCGAAATAAGGCTTAACAAATTCATCAGACAATACCCCTTTCCAGCTTTCATGGATTCTGGGATTAATTTCAGCCATGAGGTATTACTTTTTCGTTTTTTACTCATTAACAATATAACCTGTTAATCGAGGTTATAATGTAAGCACTTATCTTTGTACCTAAATTATCTCATAACTGAGTAAAAGTATGAAAAAAATCGTTTTACTGCTGCTGGTTGCTTTTTCCCTTGGTATTATTGTTACATCGTGCACTTCAAGTAAAAAGTGTGCTGCCTACGGTGAAGCAAGCCGGTATAAGACAGAAAGAAATCACTGATAATTTAATTCTGTTAACCAACAGCCTGTGAACCATTCATGGGCTTTTTTTGTTGGATGCAGCAGAGGTTTATGTATTTTTGTAAGCACGATATCCCGGTACAATGAAAAAACTACTCCTGCCGCTTACTGCCATTGTGCTTATCCTGATCAGCCAGCCTGTATTATCGCAGCGGAACGTTGAGGATTTCGACAGCATTGCCGACAATGTTCTATTTCGCAAAGAACTTAGTGGCGGAATTATTATTCATTCCAACGGGTGGGGACTCGAATTCAGAACCGGGAGAAACCAAAGCATTTTTAACAAACTTATGCTTGAAGTTAACCTGGCAGAAATGAAAGACAGTAAGGAAATCAAATCCATCAATCCTTTCTACACCAACACCCGAAGTTATTATTACGGAAAGCTGAATACGGTGTACATCGCAAGAGCCGGAGTCGGACACCAGCGCCTGCTCAACCGTAAACCGTATACCGGAGGGGTTGAATTACGCTTATTTTACTCTGGTGGAATTTCCACGGCGCTTGCAAAACCTGTCTATCTTCACATTATCAAAATCGATGAATCTACTTACCGATACATTACCGTGACCGAACGTTACGATCCCGACGAACATTTTCCCGATAATATTTATGGCAGGGCTTCTTTTCTGAAAGGATTCAACAATATAACCCCTTATCCAGGCGCATACCTTAAAGCCGGGCTGAATGTGGAATTTGGAACCATCAACCAGCGGCCAAAAACACTGGAGGCAGGAATTGTTTTTGATGCATTTGTCAAGCCAGTCCCCATCATGGCCTTTAAAGATCCCGACCAGTTTTTTCTTACTCTTTACCTGAGCTTCGGCATTGGAAAGCGATACAATTAGCTCTTTTTTAAATTAACGCTTTCGCGGAAAGGCATTCCGGATTCCGGTTTCAATTACAATCAACATCCTACCTATAGTGTATTCTTTGGTTCACCTTAGAACACTTCCGGCCGATTTATACTGCCAATAATCTGGATTGCATTATCGCTCGGTAATATTGCGGTGTAAACAATGAAGCGACTGCAAAAAAAAGCCCCGGTAAAAGCCGGGGCAAAAGTTGCTTAATCTTACGGACTACCTTCGGATGATAAGCTTTGAAGTAGCCGAAACACCTTCGTGTTTTATATTAATCATATAAATACCATCCGGAAGATTTTCCAGGTCGAAATTCCGGATTTGTCCGGCGGTAATTTGTACCTGACGTTCGATTCTTGTTTTTCCAAGCAGATCGTAAACGCTTACTTCCGCATTTCCATAAACCGTGCTTTTCATTTGAATATTTACTTCACCAGCAGCGGGAGACGGAAAGATATTAGCTTTACCGAGAAGATCCGCCGGATCTTCAACACCCAAAGCAACGCAGCGGAAGTTGAAAGTATCGCTCCAGGCAGATGAATCCCGGCTGCTGATGGCTTTTACCCTCCAGAAATAGGTACTGGCGCTGTCGAGCACGTGGATGGGAACCTTAAACAGCTCATCGCCGGCACCACCGGTTGCTGAAATATTGTAATGCCGAGCTCCGGTGAAAGCAGAATTTGAAGCGAGTTCAAGCTCATAAGTCTTCACCCCTGAGATCTTACCCCATGTAAGCGAAGGGGTAAGCTGAACATTGGTAGAATTGTTTGCCGGAGTCTTCAGGGTTGGTTTTACAACGGTAGTAAAAGCCCGGATTGCAGAATAAAGAGTATCTTTTGAATGAATGGCAAGCATTCTCCAGTAATACTGCGTACCGAAAAGGAGAGTATCGGGTTTTATACGGGTAAGATCCGATTGAACGTTGTAACTGTCGTAATGCTGTACTTCAGGCTCAAGCGAAATAAGAACATTGTACTTATTGATTCCGTTTACCCTTGTCCATTGAAATTCAGCATCCGGAACCACATCCGTGGCATTATCGTTAGGTCTGCTTATGTTAAAAGTACTGGTTACCGTAAAAAAAGTCGGGTTTGTCCAGTCGGTAGTATCGAGAGCGTGACGCGCCCTGAGCCTTACGTAATGGCCTTCACCGAACAACAGATTAGCTGCATTTGCCTCCTTCTTGCTTCCTGCTACTGGTGTAATATAGGCATAGGGAGAATCAAATGTGCTGACCGTATCAATCTGGAAATCAAAATGGCTGACACCTGTAATGGCATCCCATTGAATCAGGACATTGGCGTCCTGATTATTGGCATTGTTTGCCGGTCTGCGCATCATGGGGCGTGAAACAACCGTAAATGACCTCACCTCCGACCAGTCGCTTTGTCCGGTCATATCTATGGCTTTAACTTTCCAGTAATAAACTCCGCCAAACATAAGGTTTGCCATTTCATAACGGGTTAGTTCCGTAGTAAATTCCACCGGACTGGTAAACGCTTCATCGGTTGACAGATGCAGAATATAATGCAGTCCGATGTTACCTACAACAGCATTCCAGTCAAGAGTAACATTTGGAGCTACACCGCTCTGGTTATTATTGGGAGCTGTCAGTTCAGGGGTAAAGATGCTGGGTGAAGCCATCAATACCGGCAAACTGAGGGTTAAGATCAAGAATGAGAGAAATATCTTTTTCATTTTTCCTTATTTTTTCGAATTACAATCCTGAAGCCGGCGAAAGGTGCCAAGCGTTAACTTATCTGGTTACTACAAACTTGGCGGTTTTCGAGTTGATTCCTTCCGTTACCCTGATGAGGTAGGTTCCGGCTGGCAGCTCAGAAGCCTGAACAGTAAGAGCATGTTCGCCGCGGGTCAGTATACCGAAATCAATGGATTTTACAAGGGCTCCATTCAATCCGTATACCACAGCCGTTACTTTCGACGCATTTTCGAGTTTCACGTCAAAGTTAACCTGAGTGGAAACAGGGTTGGGATATACAGACAACAGAGTACTTTGGGCCGAAGGTTTCTGACCAGGACCATCGATGCCGACGTAGTTACGGTTTTCGAATACGCCGTTGCCGTGTGAAGCAATATAAATTGCGCCATAGTTGCTGACTCCCGGAATATTCTCAATCCATGGGCGATTAACGGTCTGCTGACGAATCATCATTACAGGAATGGCTCCGAGTCCGTTGTTTTCCGGCGTCCATGAAGTACCTGAACCCGGTGCTTCCGTAGTATAAATTCCAAAATCGGTTCCCAGAATGATCCGGTTTGAACTGTTCATCTCAACGATTGAGGAATAAACCGGCATAGCAGGCAGGTTTCCCTGAATGGATGTAAAATCGGGAAACTGCGCAAGAGCGTTGGTCGATCTGTAAACAAAATCGGTATTGCCATAGTTTCCGAGAGTAACGACCACATGGTTATCGTTGTTAGGATCTACGGCTATGGAAGTTACATACCTTCCCGGAAATTCCTTTACTACGGTTGATGACAGAATACATGCAGAGCTGTTGACATCGGCGCGGATTGAGTCATAGGCCAGAGCCAGGTTGGCAATACGCAGTAGTTTGCCGTCGGTGGTCCCTACGAAGAGGTAATTGGCATCTTTTGAAAAGGCCAGAGTTGATGGTACGCCGGCAAAATTGGCAATGCGATCCCAGGATGGAAGCCTTGAAAAATCAAGCGCATTCCTCGACATGTATACACCATTGGTAAGACCGACAAAAAGAATGGATGAAACGGGATCCTGAACTCTTATTGTATCATTTTTATCAAGAGCTGAAGGAAGGGTGTAATGGAACGGGAAGTGATTGTTTTTACTTGTGCAGGTAACGGTTTCACCGGCATTGTAATTCCTGCCGGCTTTAAACGTAACGCTGTCGCGTGAATAGGGATTGTTGAAGTTTTCCCACAACCGGAAGGGCGAAATAAACACGTTTCCGTTGTTGTTGGTAATTTCAGAACCATAGATGAATTCATTGGCAGGTGAAACACCAAGGTCGTTCGACCTGATCAGATTACCGGCGGTGGAAGAGTAGAAAATAGCTTCGGGATTGATCATTGATACTTCTACTGTCCCGCCCACGAAAGTATTAAGAATGGTATTTGCAGTTTCTGTGGTATTACCGGTTTGATCCAGAAATACAACTCCATTGCCCTGTGTACCTCCGAGTAGTCGGCCCTTATCATCGGCAGCAACGGTATAGAACATGGATGTCCGGTAATTTTTATTAATGGATTTGCTGGAAGCAAATGCATTTTCGGTTGAGTAGATTCCCACATCGGAACCGGCGTAGATATTCTGGGGATTATCGGGATTTATGGTAAGGCAGTGGAAATACCTTCCTGCTTCGCCCAAAGTACTTTGGTGCCATTGGTAAAAACCGGTTTCAAGGACTTTGGATCCCTGCCAGACATTAACACCACCAAGATATATAACATCCGGATTATTGGGGCTTACAACGAGGGATGCGGCATAGTCGCCATAATGAACGTTATTTGCGGCATTTCCAAAGACGTTGAAAATCGGGCTGAAGCCTGGGCCTACAATTTTCCATGTCTCTCCTTTGTTTTTTGATACATAAACACCGGCAAGCTGACCGGGGTAAGTAAGGGTCTGTGTACCATCGGCAATCAGAACAGCATAAAGTGTAGAAGGCTGTGAGGGGGCAAAAGCCACTTCAATACGCAGAATTGCATTTGAAGGAAGACTGTCCTGTCCGGCCCCTGTATTGCGCAGAACGAATCCGTCGAACGCTCCATTAGCTGAAACATAGAGTTTATCGCCAACAGTAGCGGCGATTGCACCATCGGAAGCCATCTTAACATCCAGGGCAACGCCTGTGAGTTCCTGTCCGTTGGCTTTGGCGGGCTGCCAGGTTTGACCTCCGTCGGCCGAACATTTAACTCCGCTGTTGGTGGCAGCTACCACTTTATTGTTGTCACCGGCGGCAATTCTGTTTACAAACGACCAGGCAGCGTCCGGATCGTTAAACGAACCGGGATCGGTGGATGCAAGTTTTGTAAATGTATTGCCATCTGTTGATTTATAAATCCCCTGTCCGATGAAACCGCTGTACATATTCAGGCGGCTGCTGTTGAAATTTTCTCCGGTGCCGGCATAGATATCTCCGTTGGGAGCCTGGGCCAGACAGCTGATGTTGAGGATTACGCCTGAGGTCTGAATCTGACTCCAGGTAAGTCCGGCGGTTGTTGATTTCCATAAACCACCCGAAACACTACCGGCAATGATTGTTCTGCGGGTGTTGTCTTTATTGTCGATAATGATAGCCCGGGTACGGCCGGAAACATTATCGGGACCCTTGGGGGTCCAGTTCAGACCCAGAGCACCGGCAGCTCTTGTACCGGAAACCTGGTTTCTGGCTTTAATAACGTCGGCGGGGTTAAGCTGGCCTGTAGCCTGATTGTTTCGGAGTTGAGAAAGGTAAGTCCAGCTAATTTCCGGCCCTCCGGCATTATCTCCGGGTACATTTTTGCCAACGATCTGCATAAAGGTACCTGAAGTCGTCAGCAAAATGATCCCGGCCCCCAGAATCAATGCAAGAAAGCCAAAGTGTAAACTTCTATTTTTCATATTCTTGTAGTTTATGGATATTACGTTTTCAAGACAACGAAAAGAGCGGACCAATTTACGCCTTTTTTGGTGATACACAAGCTCGGGCACCGTTTTTCCATACAAAAATAGCGTAAAAATCGATTTCAGTTTTAACTCCTGCTCTCATTTTCGTCAGAAATTAACCCCTTTCGGGCAGCAAATGTAGAAGAATTTGATTACTTAAAAAACAATCCGTGCGCCTCCCGCAAAAATTCATACATTTCACAAAAAAGCCGCAAGTATACAATAGTTGAAAACAAAAAAAATCAATAGGTTTGCCAAAGGAATCCAATCGCATTTTTTTTGGTGTAACCCTTACTCTATTCATAAATCTTTCATATCATGAACCTGAAGTCATTTTCACTATTAGCGGCACTCTTTTTCCTTCTCAGTGCCGTTAATGCCCAGGACACCCTTAATCGGAAACCGGGATTCAAATTCACGGAAGTTAAGAACAACAAGGCCACTTCCGTAAAAAATCAGTACCGCTCAGGTACCTGCTGGAGTTTTGCCACCGTTTCTTTCCTCGAGTCGGAACTGATCCGCCTGGGAGAAGGGGAAGCCGATCTTTCGGAAATGTACTTCGTGAATCATGCTTACCGGCAGAAAGCGCAGCGTTACCTCAGGCTCCACGGTTCATCAAATTTCGGTCCCGGAGGTCAGGCCCATGATGTGCTCAACATCATCCGTACACACGGCTATGTTACCGAAACGCAATATCCCGGCCTGCTGCCAGGCGAGGATAATCATGTGCATGGCGAACTGAATAACGCTCTTAAAGGATTTCTGGATGCCGTGAAAACGAATTCCGACGGAAAGCTCTCAAAAGCATGGCCGCAAGCATTTGGAAGCATCCTGGATTCGTATATGGGTCCCTTGCCTTCGGATGGCTCTGTGAAAGACGGTAAAAAAGGTTTCAATCCCGATGATTATATCGAAATTACCTCTTACTCACACCATCCGTTTTTTTCACGCATTAACCTGGAAATCCCGGACAACTGGTCGCAGGATCTCTACCTGAATGTTTCTCTCGACGATCTGATTTTAACTTTGACCTATGCCCTTGAAAACGGATTTACCGTATGCTGGGACGGGGATGTCAGCGACAAGGGATTCTCGCATGCAAAAGGGGTCGCCATACTTCCGGAGTATCGTCCGGAATCCCTGGAGGGTACCGAACGCGCCCGCTGGGAGAAGATGAGCGAACGGGAACGTACAGCCGAATTGTACAAGTTCGAAGGCCCTGCAGCCGAAAGGCAGATAACTCAGGAAATCCGGCAGGAAGAATTCGACAACCTGAAGGCTACCGACGATCATCTGATGCATATAACCGGAATAGCAACCGATCAGGAAGGCAAACGCTATTTCATCACCAAAAATTCCTGGGGCGATAAAGGGAATCCTTACCAGGGGTACCTTTATATGTCGGAACCCTACATAAGGCTTAATACCGTAGCGATTACCGTTCACAAAGACGGCATACCGGTATCCCTGCGCCGGAAAGCCGGGATCAAATAACAGCTCAGCTTATATTTATTTGATTCACGAAAAACCCTCCCACAGGCGCTTATGAGCCTGAAACCCGCACCCTTTAACAATTTTTAACACCGGAACGGCCTGCAGCGTGGGCCCGTAGTGATAATTTTGCAAAAAACTATGAGCCATGATTGAAACTGATATCAAGGAACTGAACGAACGCATCCGGAACGAAAGCGCTTTCATCGATCTGATAGAGATGGAAATGCATAAGGTGATTGTCGGGCAGAAACATATGGTTGAACGGCTGCTGATCGGATTACTGTCGAACGGCCACATTCTGCTGGAGGGAGTACCCGGTCTGGCAAAAACACTTGCCATAAAATCGCTGGCAAACATTATTGATGCCCGCTTCAGCCGAATACAGTTTACACCCGACCTTCTGCCGGCCGACCTTATCGGTACGCTGATCTATAGTCAGAAACAGGAGGAATTCCAGGTCAGAAAGGGACCCATTTTTGCCAACTTTATCCTGGCCGACGAAATCAACCGCTCACCGGCGAAAGTACAGAGCGCTCTGCTGGAAGCCATGCAGGAAAGGCAGGTAACCATCGGAGAACACTCCTATCCGCTTGCCGAACCATTCCTGGTGCTTGCTACCCAGAATCCGATCGAACAGGAAGGCACCTATCCTCTTCCCGAGGCTCAGGTGGACCGGTTTATGCTCAAGGTAATTATAGGATATCCTACCCGGGAGGAAGAAAAGCTTATTATGCGGCAAAACATGTCGGGCAATTACCCTGAAACCAGTACCATCATATCTCCCGAACAGATTCTGAAAGCCCGCAACCTGACCCGGGAGGTATATCTCGACGAGAAAATTGAAAACTACATCACCGATATTGTATTCTCGACCCGCTTCCCGGCTGAAAATAAACTTAAAAAGTTTGAAGGACTGATTTCATACGGTGCATCGCCGCGGGCAAGCATCAACCTGGCGCTGGCTGCGAAAGCCTACGCCTTTATAAAGCGTCGCGGTTATGTAATTCCTGAAGATGTAAGAGCCGTTGCCCACGACGTGCTAAGGCACCGAATCGGCCTTACTTACGAAGCCGAAGCTGAAAACATCAGCACCAGCGATATCATCAACGAAATCCTCAACACCGTTGAGGTTCCCTAAACTGAAATCTTCAATTACTATTATATCCGGCAAGGATGGAAACCAGTGAGATCCTGAAAAAGGTACGCAAAATTGAGATCAAATCCCGTGGTCTGTCAAACCAGATATTCTCGGGACAGTATCACAGTGCCTTCAAGGGAAGGGGTATGGCCTTCAGCGAAGTCAGGGAATACCAGTACGGCGACGATATCCGGAACATCGACTGGAACGTAACCGCACGGTTTAACCACCCGTACATCAAAGTTTTTGATGAGGAAAGAGAACTTACCGTTACCCTGCTTATCGATGTGAGCGGATCCAATGAATTCGGAAGCCGGCAATGGCTGAAAGAGGAGATGATGACGGAAATTGCTGCCGTACTTGCCTTCTCGGCTCTGCAAAACAACGATAAAGTGGGAGTGATTTTTTTCAGTGACCGCATCGAAAAATTCATCCCTCCCAAGAAAGGCCTATCACACAACCTGCGGATAATCAGGGAGCTGTTAGACTTTAAACCAATAAGTCAGAAAACCAACATCGCGGAAGCGCTGCGTTTTCTTACCAATGCAATGAAAAAACGATGCACCGCATTTCTGATTTCCGACTTTATGGATCAGGGATTTGAAGATGCCCTGAAAATCGCCGGCCGCAAACACGACCTGGCAGCCATTCATATCGTGGACGAACGCGACTACTCGCTTCCAAATATGGGTCTGGCAAGGCTGTATTCAAAAGAAGCAGGAAAGTCCATATGGGTCGATACTGCCAGCCGGAACGTACGCAATGCTTTCGCGGCGGAAGGTGCAAAACATCTACAGCAGCTAGAACAGGCATTTCGCCGCAGTGGAGTGGATGTTGCCCGTATGCGGACCGGCCAGGATTACGTTAAACCGCTTATAAACCTGTTCAAAGCCAGGGAATCGAAAAGATAAACGCGTATTGATACAGGATGGAAAGAATGGTAAAACATACTCATTTTCGAAAATCAGCCAATACAGCGTTCACCGCACTTTGGTTACTGATGGTGCCTTTCTATGCTGTTGCCCAGAAAGCCATTCCCGATACCAGCCGGTTTTTGATCGGACAACAGGTAAAACTGACGCTTGAACTGGAGGTGAACAAAGGCGACAGGGTTAACTGGCCATCCCTGAACGATACACTGACAAAAAGTGTAGAGATAATTTCAAAAGGCCTGGTAGATACGCTCACCACTCCGGATAACCGGATCAGACTGACTCAGGAGCTTCTTATAACCTCATTCGATACAGGATTTCAGGTTATTCCACCGATTCCTTTCGGTGTAAGTACTGCGGGAAGCGGTGAAACTACCGAGCTTTTCTCCCCCGCCGGACTGCTGGAAGTTCTGAACGTACAAGTTGATATGGCAGGAGACATAAAAGATCTGAAGCCGGTGATGAAAGCACCTTACACCCTCAGGGATTTCATACCTTATCTCCTGATGCTTCTCGGACTGATGCTGCTGGGACTGCTGATCTGGTTCTACATCCGCAACCGCAGGCAGAACAAACCGCTGATAAAATTACCCTCAAAACCCCAGCCTCTCCCCCACCAGGTTGCCATCGCAGGTCTGGAAGAACTCAAGCGCGAACAATTATGGCAAAAAGGGCAGGTTAAAGAATACCATTCCCGTTTAACGGATATTCTACGCACCTATTTTGAAGCCCGCTTCGGGGTAGATGCACCGGAGATGACTTCGGATGAAATAGCCGATGCCATGAAAGATCACCTGTCCGATAAGGAACGGATGGCCGATCTGAAAAATATATTATCGATGGCGGATATGGCAAAATTTGCCAAAGCACGCCCCATGGGAGCCGACAATGAACTAAGTATGACACTGGCTTTATCGATTGTAAGCAGCACCATCCCGCTGCCGGTACGCAAAGAAAATCCTGCCACCGGATCTTCCGGCAGTGAAACCGATTCGAACAAAAACCGCTGAAAACCATGTTTGAGCATCTGAAACTTGCGAATCCCGAGGCCTTGTACCTGCTGCTGCTGATACCGGCAGCCATTGCCTGGTACTGGTTCCGCGGCGCCGATACCAGAGCCAGGCTGCAGGTAAGCGGCATTGAAGCCTTTAAAGCCGGGAGAAAGACGTTACGCATCCGACTGCGCCACAGCCAGTTTATACTGAAAGTCCTTGCTTTCTCTCTGCTGGTTGTCGCTCTCGCCCGACCCCAGTCGAGCAGCTCAAAACAAAACGTCAGCGTTGAAGGCATCGATATAGTACTGGCGATGGACATCTCGGGAAGTATGCTTGCGGAAGATTTTAAGCCCAACCGGCTGGCCGTTGCCAAAGATGTTGCCGCAGAATTTATCAGAGGACGCATCAGCGACCGTATCGGACTGGTAGTATTCAGTGGAGAAAGTTTTACCCAGTGCCCGCTTACAACCGATCACGGCATACTGCTGAACCTTCTGGATGAAATTAAAAGCGGGATGATAGAAGACGGAACGGCTATAGGCGACGGACTTGCAACTGCGGTGAGCCGGCTCAAGGAAAGTGAAGCCGTAAGCAAGGTTATCATTCTGCTTACCGACGGAGAAAACAACCGCGGATTCATCGACCCGGTTTCTGCTGCTGAAATTGCCAGGGTATTCGGATTACGGGTTTATACCATCGGGGTAGGAACCATTGGAATGGCGCCGTATCCAGTACAAACCCCTTTCGGGATGCAATACCAGCAGATGGAGGTCAGGATCGACGAGCCTCTTATGCAGCAGATTGCCGAAATGACTAATGGAAAATACTTCCGGGCTACCAACGCAGGAAAGCTCAGAGATATTTACCGGGAAATAGACCAGCTCGAAAAATCGAAGGTGGACGTTACCGAATTCCGGAAGAAAAAGGAGGAGTTCCTGCCGTTTGTACTTGCAGCTCTTGTTCTATTGCTGGCCGATTTCATTCTGGGCATAAGCATTTTCAGGAAATTTCCCTGATGGAGTTATATTAACTAACCGTATTCATCATGTTTAGATTTGAACATCCGGAATACCTCAACCTGTTTATCCTGCTGCCGTTGCTGCTGGCCGGGTATCTTTTGTACCTGCGCTGGAAAAAGCAGTCGGCAATAAGATACGGAGATCCGGCAGTTATCCGGAGGCTGATGCCGGATGTGTCGGGCATACGGTCGCATATACGCTTCATTCTGTTGCTTTTAACGTTTGTATCCGTAATACTGACATTGTCAAATCCGCAAATAGGCTCGCGCATTGAAAAAGTTCAGCGCAAGGGAGTCGACCTGGTAATAGCCCTTGATGTTTCGAACAGCATGCTGGCACAGGACATTCAGCCAAATCGCATCGAACGGGCAAAACAATCCATATCCAGGCTCATCGACGAGCTGGAGAATGATCGTATCGGACTTATCGTCTTTGCAGGCAAAGCGTACAATCAGCTGCCCATCACCACCGACTATGGAGCAGCCAAGCTGATGCTTTCAACCGTTAAGCCCGACCTTGTCCCGGTTCAGGGAACAGCCATTGGTCAGGCAATAGAAATGGCTATGGCATCGTTTAAGAGTGAGGAATCGGGCAAAGCCATCGTTATCATCACCGACGGCGAGAATCATGAAGACGATGCCGTTGGCCGGGCGAAGGAAGCCGCTGCAGCCGGCATACGGGTATATACGATTGGAATGGGGCTTGCCGATGGCGCACCGATACCAATTTATCGCGACAACCAGCAGGTAGGATTTAAAAAAGACCGCAGCGGCAGCACCGTTATAACACGTTTGGATGAAGCGATGTTGCAGCAGATTGCGGAAGCCGGCAACGGCATATATGTTCGTGCAAACAATACCCAGGCGGGACTCAGAAAAGTTTTTGAGGAGATCAGTAAACTGGAACAGAACACCTACGACACAATGAACTACTCGGAATACGACGACCGTTTTCAATACTTTGCAGGTCTGGCAATCTTTTTGATGACTCTCAACTTCATGCTCAATGAACGCAAAAGCCGCTGGGCAGGAAAATTTCAGCTTTTCAAACCGGAACAAACTCTCAGGCGATGAAGAACTATTTGATTTTACCTTTGCTTTTGCTGTTCTGGATTCCTTCGGTTGCCCAGAAAGAAAATTCATTTATCCGTCAGGGAAACCGGCAATACAACGACGGCAAATTTAAGGAAGCGGAAATTGATTACCGCAAAGCGCTGGAACGCACGCCTTCTTCAGCCAGGGGTGCCTTTAACCTTGGCAATGCACTTTACCGTCAGGAGAACTATGAAGATGCGGAACGCAACTTTATTAATGCCGCCGGACAAATCAATGCCTCAGACCCTGCAACGCGTGCAGGTGCTTTCCATAATCTGGGGAATGCGTACCTCAAAGCCGAAAAATATAACGAAAGCATTCAGGCATTCAGGCAGGCATTGCGGCTGAACCCGTCGGACGACGAAACGCGCTATAACCTGGCCTATGCGATGCGCAAACTGAGCGAACAGCAGCAACAGCAACAGCAGAAAGGCGACAACGATCGCAAGGATGACAATAAAGATCAGAAAGATCAGCAAAACAGCAATGAGAATCAGGAGCAGCAGGATCAGCAGCAACAGCAGCAACAGCAAAAGCCACAAATCTCAAAACAGGATGCCGAACGAATGCTTCAGGCACTGAAAAACGACGAACAGAAAACACTGGATAAGGTCAACCAGCAAAAGGCAAAAGCAAGCCCGGTGCAGGTTGAAAAAGACTGGTAGACCGGCAGTTTTATTTATATTGATAACACAATGCGACAGAAAGGCCAATGAAAAATAAGAGAATTTCAGCGTTGAGTGTTTTACTTCTCTGGGTATTTTCAGCCTATGCTCAGCAAATCGACTTCAGAGCTTCGGCAAGGGAGGTTGTGGCTGTTGGAGACCAGTTCAGGCTTATCTATTCTGTCAACGGCCAGGCTTCGGGATTCAGAGCCCCGGCCATCAAAGACTTCAACATACTTGCCGGACCCAGTCAGTCGACCAGCTCCAGCATGCAGATCATCAACAACCAGGTTACACGATCCGTTGATTATTCTTTCACCTATATACTACAGGCCACTGAAGAAGGAACCTTTACCATACCACCCGCTTCCGTTAACGTGGATGGGAAAAGCTACCAGTCAAATCCCGTAACCATAAAAGTTGTAAAGGGAAATGCGCCAGCCCAGCAAAATCAGGGGCAGCAATCTCCCAGCCAGCCTGGTGGCGATATAACTGCAAAAGACCTCTTTGTAAAGGCATCTGTCAGCAATGCAAATCCCTACCAGGGTGAACAGGTTATTGTTACCTACAAAATCTACACACGCGTTCCCGTTGCAGAATACAGCATCACGCGCACACCATCCACCGCCGGCTTCTGGGCTCAGGATCTTATAAAGGATATGTCGAAACTTAACCAGTACCGCGAAACGGTGGAAGGTTTGGAATACGTGGTTGCAGAAATCAAAAAAGAAGCGCTGTTTGCTCAGAAAAGCGGCAAGCTGGTGATTGAACCCCTTGAGATGGATGTTGTTGCCCAGATTCAGCGCAAAGCAAGCCGAAGAGGATTCAACGACCCGTTTTTCGACAGCTTTTTTAACGACAGTTTTTTCGGAAGCACCTATCAAAACATAAAAAAGACTATACGCTCGAATCAGTTAAGCATCAACGTTAAGCCTCTTCCGCAGGCCTCCAGGCCAACCGATTTCACCGGAGCCGTCGGCAACTTCAGCATAAGCGGGGCAGTCGACCGCGAAACGCTGAAGGCGAATGAAGCCATGACTTACAAATTCACCATCACCGGGAAGGGAAACATCAAACTGGTTGAAAAGCCAGCCATAACCTTTCCCAGTGATTTTGAAGTTTACGACCCCAGGATAACCGACAATATTTCGACATCGGCAACGGGCGTTTCCGGTTCTCGTACATTCGAATACCTGATTATCCCAAGAAATCCGGGTGACTTTAAAATCAACGAAGCGCGATTCTCCTATTTCGATCTGACTTCGGGAAGCTTCAAGACCCTGAGTACACCCGGTTATTCCATTAAGGTTGGCCGTGGTGAGGGTCAGGACGGAACCCTGGTTACAGGATCCACAAATAAAGAGGATTTTAAATACATAGGATCCGACGTCCGGTTCATTAAAACCAGTCCGCTAAACTTCAGGCCAGCCGGCACTTACCTTCTAGGCAATGTATTTTTACCGCTATGGATTGCAATTCCTCCTTTTCTTCTTGCTGCATTTCTGATATTGTGGCGCAATGAGCTCCGGAAGAGAAACAACCTGGCATTGATGCGCAACCGTAAAGCTACACGGGTCGCCCGCAAACGACTTAAAGCCGCCGAGCATTTTCTGAAACAGCAGAATAGGGATGCATTCTATACCGAGATTTCCAGTGCATTATGGGGATATATCAGCGACAAGTTCAACATTCCGCGGTCAGCACTTTCTATGGAATCGGTAAATGAAGCGCTTCAGACAAAAGATATTGCGGAAGATTTGATTAAGCAATTTATGGATGCCCTGAATAATTGTGAATTTGCACGTTTTGCCCCGGGAGACAAATCCCGTGCAATGGATAACCTCTATCGGCAGGCAATGGATGTTATCAGCCGCACCGAGCAGGAATTAAAGTAAACAGCTTAATGCAAAACATGAGAAACATGAAGATTAAAATACTCAGCATTCTGTTTTTCACAGGATTAAGCCTGTTACTTCAGGCCAGCCCTCAGGAGGATTTTGAAAAAGCCAATAAGGCTTACATGGCAGGCTTTTATGAAAATGCAGCCAGTCTGTATGAAAAAATACTTGAATCGGGTATGGATGCACCCGATCTCTACTACAACCTGGGGAATGCGTATTTTAAAATGAACGACATCCCTTCGGCCATTCTCAATTATGAACGGGCACTGAAATACGATCCGGGAAATGAAGATTACCAGTATAATCTGAGAGTTGCCAACAGCAAGATTGTAGACAAGATCGACGTTTTGCCGGAATTGTTTTACAAACGGTGGTGGAATAATTTAAAAATCGTTCTTTCACCAGATGGATGGGCACTTATGGCATTGATCTCCTTTGTATTCATTTTTATAAGCATTGCGGTATTTTTCCTTGCTCGCAGCATACAGACCCGGAAATTTATCTTTGCCGCCGGTCTTGTTTTACTATTCATTCACGTAATCTCGGGCATCATTGCCTTGCAAACCTTCAGGGAGGCAAAAAATCAAAAAACAGCCATCATTTTCACCCCTACACTGCCGGTCAAGAGTTCTCCGGACGAGAGCAGCATCGACCTTTTTGTAATACATGAAGGACTTAAAGTCACCATTCTGGACCGTATCGGCGAATGGCACGAAATCCGAATAGCCAACGGCAGCAAGGGATGGGTGGAAGCATCCCACCTTAAACCTGTCTGACTTCCTGTTCAAAAAGACCTTTCTGGCCTCAGCACAGCGCGGCCCCGGCTGACTCTGAAGTTGCAAAAAGCAAGGGTCTGCGTTATGCAAGTTCTGACGGTAAATGGTAATGATTTTAGGACAATCGGGTAATTTCAGCATATTGACAGAACGGAATTTATGCTTATATTTACTCGAAATCTGCACAAGGATGCATCGGCTGGCTGCTATTTTCAGTATCATAATTTTCACGTACAGCGCTCATTGTCAAGAGCGCACCCCAACTCAGCCGGTTGGGGGAAAAGCACAATTAAGGCATTTCACCGAGCAGGAACTGATATACCCCGAAGAATGCCTGCAGGCCGGTATAGAAGGAGTAGTAACCATTGCCTACCGGATTTCTGAAAAAGGACAAGTTGAACACGTCAGATTTCATGAAAAATCAGACCCCCTGTTTAACCTGGAGGCGATGCGTATTTTCCGGATGATTGAGTGGGAGCCGGCACGTGTAGCCGGCGTTCCCGCAGGTGATTCCGGATTCCTCGACATCGACTTCAACATACGGAGGTACAACAGGCTGAGCAAGCAGCGCGGCTATACATCGCACTACTATCCCTTTGAACCAATCGACACTTCCGGGGTTATTCACGACTATAAGAACCTGGAGACTGCACCTTTCCCGGTTTTCCGGAACGACAAGATCAATCTGGCCGCTTTTATTGCAGCGAACCTGGTCTATCCGGAAGCGGCAATACGGCAAAGTCTGAGCGGGACCGTTAAGGTGGGTTTCATTGTTGAGCCACATGGCCGGCCTTCTAACATCTCAATTCTGAATTCGCTGGGTGCCGGCTGCAATGAAGAGGCCATCCGCCTGGTAAGAATGATAAAATGGATGCCGGGGACCATCGGGCATAAAGCCGTGCGGACACGAATGAGCATATCCATTAATTTTATGCTCGACCAAAGTCCAGACGGCATTTACAGACCCAATATTAAATCGAGTTACGGAGGATAATCAATTAATAACCATCAAGAACCAAACTATGCGTAAATCATTGTTTTCAGTAATGGCTGTGCTACTGATAATACCGGCAGCCTATACACAAAATGTTGACACAACCCGTTTATGGACAACCGGAGGAAAAGCCTCGCTTTCGTTTACCCAGGTAACGCTTACAAACTGGGCAGCCGGAGGAGAAAACAGCATGGGAGGCAACTCCTTCCTCAACCTTTATGCGAAAATGCTCAAAGGAAAATCGACCTGGGACAATATGCTGGACATGTCATACGGGCTGCTTAAGCTGGGCGATCAGAAAATCCGAAAAAGCGACGACAAAATCGACTTCGTTTCTAAGTACGGCCATAATGTCATTCACCGTAACCTTTTCCTGAGTGCAAACCTCAGTTTTAAATCACAGTTTACCGACGGCTATAAATACCCCAACGACTCGGTAATCATCTCCACATTTATGGCTCCGGGGTATCTGATGCTCGGTTTTGGTATGGATTACAAACCCTACCCTTTCCTTTCCATCTCGTTCCTGCCTCTGACGGGTCGGTTAACCTTTGTAAGAGATCAGCAACTGGCCGGTGAAGGCGCCTACGGCGTGGATCCCGGGAAAAATATACGGGAAGAGTTCGGAGCTGCCTTTAAAGCAGTTATGGAAAAAGATCTGATTGAAAACATAAGTCTGAAAACCAAACTCGAACTGTTTACCAACTACCTGGATCAGCCCGAGAACATCGACATCAACTGGGAAGCCCTGCTGATGATGAAGGTAAACAAGTACATTTCAACGTTTCTTGGCTTCCAGACCCTTTATGACCACGACATTATGATTGCCGATAAGGATAATCCCGACGTCAAGGGTCCGCGCACCCAGTTCAAGCAAACGTTCGGCGTGGGCCTCACGTATGATGTAAAAGCAACGAATGCTAAAGTAAAACCTGTTCCCTAATCATTTATTAACTTAAAACACAACCTTATGAAACTGTTAGACGAATTCAAAACCTTTGCCATGCGGGGTAATGTTATGGACATGGCCGTTGGTATTATCATTGGAGGAGCATTTGGAAAAATAGTCTCTTCCTTTGTATCCGATGTGCTGATGCCACCTCTTGGACTGCTGCTCGGCGGCATCGATTTCAAGGACATGACCGTTACTATGAAGGAGGCAGTTATGAATGGTGCCGAAGTAGTTACACCGGCCGTTACACTTAATTACGGCCTATTCATTCAAAACATTGTTGACTTTCTTATCATAGCCTTTGCTATTTTTATGATGATCAAGGCAATGAATTCAATGAAAAAGAAAGAGGAGGAAGCTCCTGCTCCTGCACCACCCGCTCCAACCAAAGATCAGGAATTACTTTCCGAGATAAGGGATCTGCTAAAAAAATAAGAAACTTCCCTGTACTGATATCAAAGCCCGCCCTAAACGCGGGCTTTGCTTTATAACTGAAATAACACCGGAGATTTTACCAATACAGAAAAATTCCGCTGCTGAATTAACAGCTTGCCGGACCAAAACACAACAAAAGCCGCGGCAATTCACAAAAATTAACACCACATTCCTTAACGAAAGGGCAAATAATTGGCTAAAAGTGACTATTTTTACACCAGAATATCAAGGAGTCATGAAATTTTACCGGATTGCGTTACTTATTGCATTGACCCTTCCCCTGGTTTCTGCCGGGCAGGATACTGTAACCGTTAATTTCGACGGGGGCTATGCAAACAACCCAAAAATTATTGAGACGCCGTTTCTTCCTGCGCCGTTTTTCAGCCTTCAGGCCGGAGCATTCTTTCATACCATACCCGGTGCCCACCTTTATGGCACTTCCATTACGCCCATGATCAGCCAGTCCGTTGGCAAGAGACTGACGATGAGTGCAGGAGCCGTTATCGGAAACACTACTTTTTCCGAAGTATCCAACACTGGAGTTGAGAATACAGAAGGTTTTTCAAGAGGTAACTTTACTTCGCTCACCCTTTTCACAGCCGGATCGTACCAGCTTAATGAGCGCGTAACCATCAGCGGAAGCGCATACAAGACCGTAGACCCCGGCTTCAACCAGCGTCTTGATCCAAAAAACCTTATGATGGAAGCACAAGGAGTCAGCATTGGAGTTGGGTACAGAATTTCCGACAATGTACACATAGGTGCAGGCATTCGTATGGACGACGGACGCAGCAACATTAACTCCCCGCATCGTCGTTACGGTTTTCCCGGCCTCGCACCCATGCCCGGATTCTGGTAAAAAATAAAATTTATGTTAGCAATCATCTCTCCCAGCAAGACCCTCGATTTTGAAAAGCCTTTTGAACTACCGGCCGGGTCGGACCCGGAAATGGTTACACAGTCGAAAAAGCTTGTTACCGCGCTGCGCAAGAAATCCCCTGCCGCTCTTGCAGAGCTGATGGATATAAGTCAGAACCTTGCCGAACTGAATGCCCTTCGATACAGTGAGTGGAAATACCCGTTTCCGGAAGGAAAGGCGCGTCCGGCTCTCGCAGCGTTTAAAGGCGATGTATACGAAGGTCTGAAAGCGTGGGAACTCGGTGAAGAACAGCTTGAATTTTCGGCGGGACATCTCAGGATAATATCGGGACTTTACGGGCTTCTTAAGCCGCTCGACCGCATCATGGCCTACCGGCTCGAGATGGGAACTTCATTGCCGGTTGGTAAAGCGGGAAACCTTTACCAGTTCTGGGGCGACCGCATTACCAGATCGGTAAAAAAAGCGATCAAAGAATCGGGAAGTAACGTGCTTGTAAACCTTGCTTCTGCAGAATATGCCAAAGCTATCGATTTTAAAGCGCTGAAGACAAGGGTAATAACACCGGTTTTCAAGGAGTTCAAGGATGGCAGTTACCGTTTCATCAGCTTCCATGCCAAACGCGCCCGCGGACTTATGACCCGCTACATCATAGACCATTCGCTGAACGATCCCGAATCACTGAAGGTCTTCAATTACGAAAACTACGAATACATGGACGAGTTATCGAAGGGAGACCAATGGGTTTTTGTGCGGTAATCCGGCGCAAGACATCAGATAACAGCAGTGCTTTTCCGTAAAAAAACCGAAGATCAGATTCCTGACAGGCATAAGCATATGACTGATTGAATAAATCAGGATAGTCAGTGCATCACAGATGAATCCGACAAAGGTTCGCAGGTCGAAAAAGACCGGAAGTTTATTCTCTGTGTAATTTAAAATATAAGCTACAGATTTCAATAGAACCGCTTTTGCTGGCCGGTAGGGGTCCCGGACAAACTTTGGCATACTTAATCTTTTATTTTACAGATCGCGCAAAAATTCCACCCGCAGTCTGACCGGAATATGAATTTCTGACTAGTTGATTTTTAACTCATAATTTGTCCGGAAAACGATCGGATTAAACTTTTATCCATTCTGACAGGTTTATTTTTCGGCTTCTGAAAGTTATTGTCAGTATCCGGGAATTACACTTACAAACAATTCCCGGAAAATACCATCATCGCTTAAACCGGGTTTAATATCGGTAAACCAAATAAATGAAAACAATGAATCACGACACCATACAAGTATCAAGAATAGTAAACAAAACAACGTTAAAACAAAGGGAAAACTGTTATGCCTTTTGCAGGGTTCAGGGGGAGGCATATTCCATTGAAATTAATAAAAAGCGACACCATAATATCGCAAACTCCGTCTTTTTCCTGCAACCAGACCTCGAGTGGAAAATAGTTAAAAAAAGATTCATATGCATCGTCGGGATACGTGCTCTATATACCTAAACCGATGATGGAGAATCCAACCTTTAAGAATTTACACATAACAGAAATATGTTTGTTCAGCAAAGACGAGATTCCTAAAATAAATCTTGCTCCGGGTATTGAAAAGAGAATTCTGGCAATAATTGAGATGTTGGATGAGCTGGTGAGCACCAATCTGAAAAACAAGGAAGAAGCCATCCTGTCCCTTTTGAAAGCACTTTTTGTTTACTGCGTTGGGAAGTGCAACATAAAATCGGTTATCACTGAAAAAAGCAATTTAAAGTCGGCCCTGGTAATAAAATTTAAAAAATGCATTGATCAGCAAATAACCCGGTACCATGAAGTGGGTCAGTATGCGCAAATGCTCAATGTTTCAGACAAATATCTGAATGATTGCGTAAAGAAAACTCTTGGGGTTAATGCCAAATACCTGATTGACGAGCAACTTGTAATGCGGTCGCGGCACAATTTAAAATTTAGCAGTAAATCTATAAAAGAAATCAGTTTCGACCTGGGTTTTTCATCGCCCGATTATTTCAGTTTCTTTTTCAAAAAACAAACAGGAATTTCGCCTTCTCAACTTCGGAAAAACTAATAGTTCCGATATTCTAAGGAAATGCAGTGATTTTCACATTTTCGTTCGATATGTGCAGGCCTATTTTTGTCAGAGTATAATTTGACAAATAACTGACACATGAAAAAACCAGTCAAGAATCTTTTAAAAACAGTTGCAGCAGTTATACTGATAATTGGCGCTGCACTTGCATATGTTTCGTTTGCTCTTCCGAAAGCCGGAAAAGCACCCGACCTTGAAGTAAAAATCACTCCTGAAAAAGTAGAACGTGGCAAATATCTGGCGTATCACGTGATGATGTGTGCTGATTGTCACTCGGAGCGAAATTTCTCCCTGTTTTCAGGTCCGCCCCACCCGGGAACAGAGTTTTCCGGGGGGGATGTGTTCGACCATGCAATGGGTTTTCCGGGCAAATTTACCTCCTCAAACATCACCCCTGCAGGAATCGGCCACTGGTCTGACGGTGAGCTTTTTCATTTGATTACTACAGGTGTAAAGCGGGATGGAAATCCGATTTTCCCTGTTATGCCATACCACAAATTCGGACGGATGGACCATGAAGACATTGAAGCTGTCATTGCATTTCTACGCACTCTTGACCCAGTTGAAACCAGTCATCCTGAATCAAAAGCAGATTTCCCGGTAAATATTCTTATGCGTACGATGCCAAAAAAGGCTGAATTTTCAACCAGGCCACCCGAATCCGACAAAATAGCGTACGGCAAATATATGGTAAACGCAGCCGCCTGTTTCGACTGTCACACTAACTTCTCCAAAGGAAAATTTACAGGTCCTGAAGGCGGAGGAGGGAGAGAATTTCAATTTCCTGACGGAAGCATTGTCAGGTCGCCAAACCTGACTCCGCACCAAACCGGGATTAAACACTATACGGAAGAGAGTTTTGTCGAACGGTTCAGGATGTATGCCGATTCCGGTTTCAAATTACCAGAAATAAGGCCCGGAGAGTTTCAAACGCTTATGCCATGGTATATGTACAGCGGCATGACCGAAACAGACCTTAGGGCAATATACGCTTACCTTCAAACCCTTGAACCATATGATAATATGGTGGAGCCTTATACTCCCGCCATAAAGTAAACACCCACTGTTCAACGATTAACCAATTTAAAACACAGAAAGCCATGAAAATAACAAACTTACGTATAACAAGCTTTTCCTTTTTCCTGATACCGGCCCTGGTTTTATTCTCCTGCAGCAAGGACAATGATTCCCAAACCGACAAAACAGCAGAAATGATTAAGGAAGTCAGGGAAACCACTAACACCTACAAATCGCACGCTGCGGCACTTGAAGCAGGCTGGGACACCGACCTTTCGGGCTGTGTGGCGCACCCGACTGAAGGAGGAATGGGGCATCATTTTGGCCGCCTCGAATTCCTTGACGGGCGAATAAACCACCTTGAGCCCCAGGTTCTGCTTTATGGTGCCGATGAAAACGGCAATATGGAATTTTACGGAGTGGAATACATTGTACCTTTTGCCATTCATCCTGCGGATGCTGAACCTCCTGTGCTCTTCGGCCAGAAATTCCACCCCAATCATGAACAGCAAATCTGGGCATTACACGTTTGGACCGAAAAAGAAAACCCCAAAGGGATTTTTAACGACTGGAATCCTCACGTGAAGTGTTAATAACCTCTGTTCCGGAATTGCAATTTTCTACTGTTAATGTAAAACAAACGGAAATCAGGTAACAAACCCATTAAACATAACAAACGAAATCGCAGGAGTAACAATTGTTGCAACTGCGGTTTCGTATTATAAAACTTACATTATCCGGATAAATTCATACGAGGTTGTTAAAAACACACGTATACTATGAATCCGACTGATCTTAATTCAGCATTTTGCATTCCCGTTACATCCATCCGAATCAGTACAAATCCGGCGAAATATTAATCTGATTTTCAACAGATTATTGCATTGCCCCACCTGTAATTTTTTACGACTTACCCGGCAATGCTGACTTGCCCGATATTAAAATAAAAATTGTCCCCGGCCGACCAGCAGTATCGCCAAGCCGCTAACCTTAATAAAAAAATGCCCGTAAATCATTGATTTACAGGCATAGGTTGCGGAGAGAAAGGGATTCGAACCCTTGGTACCCGTAAGGGTACAACGGTTTTCGAGACCGCCCCATTCGACCGCTCTGGCATCTCTCCGTGAACGGTGAATCGAGGTGCAAAAGTAAGAACTTTTATGATTCCGTAAAACAGGAATACGAATTATTGTCCGCTCCGGGACGAAGACAAAAAATATCGCCCATCAGGGTAATTTGCGCAACACAACCGAATATATGGTATAAAATTTGATATTGGCAGATCCGTCGCTAACCTGAATGTCTCCAGGTTTACCCGGATTACACCTGAGCGCCTAATTTATTACGTCATAGTGCAACGAAACGGGAAGGAACGTCACTTATTTAAGTCAGCATTAACCACTCACCTCAAAACCAGTTTATGAAACCAAACTTTGCATTCGCTATCTTACTGTTTCTGATCTGCAACTCCGCAATCGCACAGGACCTGATTGTAAAAAAGAACAACGATTTAATTAAGTGTAAAATCCGGGAAATCGGGCTGGATGAGGTTAAGTATAACCTTCCCGAATATCCGGCCGATGTTCTGTTCTCAGCAGACAAGGATGATATAGCAAAGATCGTATTTGAAAGCGGACAGGAGATGGAGTTTAAAACGGCCATGACAGATCCTGAGCGCTACAGCGATAACCGGAAAAACGTCCTGAAAATTGAATTCCTTTCACCACTCACGGGAAATACCACCTTTGCCTGGGAAAAAAGTCTGCGTCCGGCCCGAAGCATAGAATCTACCATAGGCATCATAGGGCTGGGCATCGACAACGATGACCGTAATGCCGGAGGCGTTTTTGCAAAATTTGGTTACAAGTTTATCAAAGATCCCGATTTCTACTTAAGGGGAATGCGGTATGCACATATATTAAAAGGAAGCTACATAAAACCCGAAATAGCCTTCTCTACTTTCCGCTACGACCGGTATGCGTGGAGGGACTACTACAATAATGTATCGGCAGAAAAGGAAAGAACCGGCGTAGTGTCCGGCACCGTTCAGCTGGTGCTTGGCAAACAGTGGATTATCGACAACGTTTTTGCAGTGGATATATACGCAGGAACAGGATACGGTTTCTCCACCGGTGACGACTATACCACATATCAGTATGGTTATTCCGTCATGGATGAAAGTTTTCCGCTCGCGTTTTCAACGGGTTTCAAGATCGGATACCTTTTTAAATAATATATAACAATCGGCTCATCCCGGCTTAACAATAACAGGACTGTTGTATTACAGGATCGCCCGGTAATCGACACCTTCCCGGTAGCAATCGGCACCAGGTTACGAAGGTGCGCCCTGGTGCTGAATCTATAGCAAATAATAAGATAGTTCCGGATTACTTCTGAGCCGGAAGGTTTTCACAGGATTAAATGGTCTTCCATAGAACACTCTCCCGAAGCCCCTGTCTATAAAAAATTAATTATCTTTTTTCGGCAAATCCCAGCCCCCTTTCATGCCATTGAAATGAGATTTTATTTTTAATTATCAGCATCCCTAATTATATACACCTTAATATAAGCCTCGCATGAAGACTTTTTTTCAGGAAGACAAACCTTAAATGGTACAGAAGGCCAAGACCGGAAGTCCGGAACAAAGGCTGAGTGCATAAAACCATAAGAAAACGGGAGCCTCGCTACGTGTTCAGCTTTTATTCATATGTACGTATAAATATTGCTAACTATTGAAAGCCAGCTAAGTACAACCCACAGTTACCCTTAACCTTGTTTAGATTAATTACAAACTACAGGTTTTCAATAATTTGTTTGCAAATTTTATTGGAATTAATTTAATGTCCCCTATATTCGTAAATCGATTTTTACCGGAGTCCGTACGATAAACAGTTAAAGTATGAAGAAATTCTACGCTGTAGGCTATCGCAGGGTTGATGATGATTACATGTCAGCTTCTTCGGGAAGAGCAAAAGGTATTGCAGGCTGGAGCCCCAATGGTTCCAGCTTTTTTATTGCTCCGTTCCAACTAATACAGAAACATTTTACAGCCTGATAATATGAAGCACACAATCAGAAAAAAAGGGGTAATCCCGGGGATAATGCTGCTTTCGGTCCTGTTGTTTTTACTGATACCGGAGTCGTTGCAGGCTCAGGATGGCAGGCAATTGTTTGAAAAGCATTGCACCGTTTGTCATAAAATCGGCGAGGGTAAACTTGTGGGGCCCGATCTCAAGGACATTACGCAGAGGCGGGAGCGCGACTGGCTGGTGCGCTTTATCCGGAATTCGAAAGAGATGATTGATGCCGGCGATCCCCTTGCAGTGCAGGTTTTTGAAGAAAACAACAAGGTGCCTATGCAGGCATTCGAAAATCTTTCGGGAGAAGAGATCAACAGCATCATCGATTATATTGAGAAGTGGGAACCGGCTAAGCCTGTGGAATTTCAGGTTGATGTTACAAAACGGGATGGGTTCACCGAAAAAGAGATTATGCGGGGCGAACGTATGTTCTACGGACTGATTCCGCTTGAAAACGGAGGAACAACGGCCTGCAACTCCTGCCACGTCACTCAGAAAACCGATACCTTAAACTGGAATCCCTCCGCACATGAGCTTGCAAAATCGTTTATGGAAGAAGACGGGATGGATCTGTATGCCTCCCTTGCCGATCCTCAGTCGGCAGCCATGCAGAAAGCCCATGGAGAATACAAGCTGAGCGGAGAAGAGATGTATTACATCGCCGCCTATTTTTCGAATCTGCGAGAGGACACACCCAAGCCGTTCAAGACTTTCCCGACCCGATTTTTACTGTTTGTGGTTTTTGCCATACTGATGACCCTGGCGATCGTAGATCTTATATTCACACGGATCATTAAGTACCGGTTTATTCACGGAATCATCCTCCTGACCGGCATCGCCATTCACTTCAACCTGGCAGTCACCGAAGCACAGAGCCTGAGCCGTACCAAAGATTACGCTCCGGATCAGCCCATCAAGTTTTCGCACAAAATTCATGCGGGCGACAACCAGACCGACTGCAGGTATTGTCATACGGTAGCCGACTACAGCAAATCGGCCGGTTTTCCATCGAACGATGTGTGCCTCAACTGCCACATTGTGGTAAGGGAAGGCCGGAATTCAGGAAAATTTGAAATCAACAAAATTTTCAGGGCCGAGAAATCGGGAAAACCCATTGAATGGATACGCATTCACAATATGCAGGAACACGTATTTTTCAGCCATGCTCAGCATGTAAACGCAGGAAAAATAGAATGCGAAACCTGCCATGGTCCCGTTGCAGAGATGGATATCATGAAGCAGTTCTCCGACCTCTCGATGGGATGGTGCATCAATTGCCACCGCGACACCAAAGTCAATTTCAAGGACAACAATTACTACTCCACCTACATGAAACTGCACGACGATCTGAAATCGGGAAGAATAGATTCGGTGACCGTCGAGCAGATCGGTGGTCTGGATTGCATGAAATGTCATTATTAGTCGTTGATGCCGGACAAACTAAGCGTATTAACAAACAAACAATTGCGGCTAAATGGAAAAGAAATACTGGAAAAGCACAGAAGAGCTGAATAACCGGAACGACAGCAACCGTAAGGCTGATGAGATCCCTGACGGCAAGAGCCTGTTGGATCTTATCGACCAGGAGATAACCGGCAAACCCTCTTCACGGCGGAATTTTCTGAAATTTTGCGGATTCAGTTTTGCCACAGCAGCCATCGCGAGCAGCTGCGAGAATCCGGTTAAGAAGGCTATCCCCTACCTCAACAAGCCCGAAGAGGTAATTCCCGGAATGGCCAGTAATTATGCTTCAACCTATTTTGACGGCGCCGAATACAGCAGCATTGTTGTAAAGGTAAGAGATGGAAGGCCGATCAAAATTGAAGGCAATACACTCTCCCCCCTTACCACCGGCGGCAGCACCGCCCGGGTGCAGGCATCGGTTCTGGGTTTGTACGACGGACACGCACGCCTGAAACACCCTTCAAAAAAAGGACACGGCATCGATTGGAAAATTCTGGATCAGGAAGTTTCGGATAAACTGGAAGGTCTGAAGAATGCAGGCGAGACTCTTGTGCTCCTCACTTCTCCGGTTATCGGACCATCCACGAGGCGCCTGATATCCGAATTTATTGCCGCCTATCCGGGAAGCAGACACATTGTATATGAACCGGTTTCCTACAGCGGAATGCTTGAAGCCAACCTGGAGTCGTTCGGACAGCAGGCAATACCCAATTACCATTTCGACAAAGCCGGAACCGTAGTTTCGGTGGGAGCGGACTTTCTTGGTACCTGGCTGTCGCCGGAAACCTTTACGGCAGCATATGCCAGCCGGCGCGATCTTACCGGTGGCGAAAAATCCATTTCGTGGCATCTGCAATACGAAGCCGGGCTTAGCATTACCGGCAGCCGGGCCGACAAAAGAGTAAGAATCCGCCCATCCGGATACTCTGCCCTGCTTACTGCACTGTACAATGAACTGGCAATCAGATCGGGAGCTCCTTCCCTTCCGGCTGTTACGGCACATGAATCGGTTACCGAAACAGCCGGGCGCCTTTGGGAGAGCAGGGGTACATCCATCGTTGTATGCGGATCCAACAACAAGGACGAACAGATCCTTGTAAATGCGATCAATCATTTGCTTGGTAATATCGGCCAGACCATCACCTTTGGGGATGCGATACTGACGAAACAGGCCGTTGACCGTGAAATGGAAGAGCTTGCCGCGATGCTGGAGGAAGAAAAAGCCGGCGGACTAATCCTGTGGGGAGTGAACCCCGTTTACGATTACTATCGTCCGGAAGTCTTCACCAAAGGGCTTGAAAAGCTGAAGATGTCGGTAATCCTGAATCACGCACAGGACGAGACCTACGGATTTACAGAATATTCGGTACCCGGTCACCATTACCTGGAATCCTGGGGCGATGCAGAACCCTGCCGGGGATCGTACAGTCTGGCACAGCCTGTAATCAGGCCCCTGTTTGATACGCGCGCGCCACAGGAAAGCCTGCTGAAATGGATGGGCAGGGAGACTACGTGGTACGACTACCTCCGCGAGTATTGGGCATCCGAAATAATCGGGAGCAGCGATGATACATGGAATAAGGTTCTGCGCGAAGGCGTTTATCAAAAGGAACAAGATTCTGCTGCACCATCCTTTAATGCAGCTGCATTAACTTCATTAGCTGGACGGGTTAAAGGAGCCGACAGAGGCGAAGGAATAGAATTGGTGATGTATCAGAACATCGCCATGGGGCAGGGTCATCATGCCAACAACCCCTGGCTGATGGAGCTTCCGGACCCCGTTTCGAAAGTATGCTGGGACAATTTTGCCGCTGTTTCGCCTAAAACAGCCTCGGAGCTGGGATTATCGAAGGGAAAGATGGTATCGGTAAACGGTCTTGAAATTCCGGTTCTGATACAGCCCGGGCAGGCCGACGGCACCCTGTCGGTTGCGCTGGGGTACGGTCATAGCGGTTTCGGAAAAGTGGCCGACGGGGTTGGTGTGAATGTCTTCCCACTGGCCGTTTATAAAGATGGAACCAGAAAATTCTCATTGCCGGACGCAGAAGTCTCAGCACTTGCCAGGACGTATGAACTTGCATCCACACAGATGCATCACAGCATGGAAGGACGTCCCATAGTCAGGGAGACCACGCTGAATTCGTACCTCGAAAAACCCGATTCGGGCAATGAGATGCACGAAGAATTTGAAAAGAAACACGTAACTCTTTATAAGAAAGTTGAATTCAAGGGGCATCACTGGGGAATGGCCGTTGACCTGAATAAATGTACCGGCTGCAGCACCTGTGTGATAGCCTGTCAGGCCGAAAACAACATTCCGGTTGTGGGCAAGGAAGAGGTGATGAAATACAGAATCATGCAATGGATGCGTATCGATCGTTATTACAGTGGCGATGAGGGCAATCCTGGCGTGGTATTTCAGCCGGTAATGTGTCAGCACTGCGATAATGCACCCTGCGAGAACGTATGTCCGGTATCGGCAACCAATCACAGCAGTGAAGGGCTGAATCAGATGTCGTACAACCGCTGTGTAGGCACCAAATACTGTATCAATAACTGTCCGTATAAAGTAAGACGTTTCAACTGGTTCCGCTACGTCACCAACGAAAAGTTCGACTACAACATGAATTCCGATCTCGGGCGCATGGTGCTGAATCCGGATGTTACGGTGCGTGAACGCGGAGTTGTAGAAAAATGTTCGTTCTGCATTCAGCGCATCCAGGAGAAAAAATTGCTGGCAAAAAACGAAAATCGTCCGTTGCGCGACGGCGAGATCAAACCGGCCTGCATGCAGGCATGTCCGGCAGGAGCTATAGTATTTGGTGATCTTAACGATCCGGAAAGTACGATATCGAAATATTTTGCCGATCCCAGGAATTATCATCTGCTGGAGGAGCTTCACACCCTGCCCTCGGTAGGATATCTGACACTAGTACGCAATCGGGAAGAAGAACAGGCATAAGCAACACATTGAGAAACAGAACACATAATAACACTGTAAATTATGTATAAAACAGAAGTCAGAGGTCCGTTGATTCTGGGCGACAAAAACTACCGCCAGATCAGCAGCGATATCATCGCCCCTATCGACCGGCCTGCACCCTTATGGTGGAAAGCCGTATTCGGGCTGGGCATACTGGCAACCCTGTTCGGGCTGTTTGCCATGTACCAGACCGTTGCGAAGGGTATAGGCACCTGGGGGGTCAACAATTCAGTAGGTTGGGGATGGGAAATCATCAACTTTGTTTGGTGGATCGGTATCGGTCATGCCGGCACGGCTTTTTCCATCTTCCTGCTGATACTGAGGCAGAAATGGAGAACTTCCATTAATCGTGCAGCAGAAGCGATGACGGTGGTGGCCGTAGGTGCTGCAGCCATCTTCCCGGCTCTGCATATGGGACGCGTGTGGCTGGCTTTTTACATATTCCCCTATCCCAACTCACGCGGACCGTTATGGGTGAATTTTAATTCACCCCTTTTCTGGGACTTTATCGCCATCTCGGCATACCTGCTGATATCGGCTTCATTCTGGTATTACGGAATGGTTCCCGACTTTGCCACGATACGCGACAAGGCTACATCCAAAATCAAGAAAGCCGTTTACGGATTCTTTGCATTCGGCTGGACGGGTTCCACTTCCGAGTGGCTGCGCTATGAAGCTCTGAGTTATGTACTCGGTGGCATTGCCGCGGTGCTGGTAGTTTCGGTGCACTCCATCGTTTCCACCGACTTTGCCGTATCGGTGATACCCGGATGGCATACCACCGTTTTCCCGCCTTACTTTGTGGTTGGCGCGATATTCTCGGGTTTTGCCATGGTAATGACCCTGATGATTATCATACGCAAGATGTACAAATTTCAGGATTATGTAACGAATTCTCACCTCGACGCCATTGCCAGGATCTTGATTTTCATCTCTCTGATAATGGGAACGGCCTATGCCACCGAAATTTTCGTTGCGTGGTATTCTGGCAGTCAGTATGAAATGTTCACGTTCTTCAAAAACCGGATTACGGGCGATTATACTTTCCAGTTTTGGGCCATGGTAGTGTGCAATGCCATCATTCCCCAGCTGTTCTGGTTTAAAAAGATACGGCAAAACCTGACCATCGCCTTTATCATCTCCCTGCTAATCAACCTTGGAATGTGGTATGAGCGTTTCAACATCCTCATCACCTCTCTTTCGAAGGACTACCTGCCGTCGAGCTGGGTTACCTATCATCCCACCTGGGTTGAAGTCGGAGTGTATATCGGCACTCTTGGAATCTTTATTACCGGTGTGCTTCTGTTCTTCAAGTTCATACCTATGATCGCCATCAGCGAAGTGAAGAGCATCCTGAAAGTTACCAGTATCAAGAAGAACGAATCAAAAATTTCAAGCCATGGACAATAAGCATATCATAGGTGTTTTCGATGAAGAAGACGCCCTGATGGAGGCGGTACACGAAGTAAAAGAAAAGGGTTTCCGGATCGGCGAAATCTACAGTCCGTATCCCCTGCACGAGGCCATAGAAGCCATGGAAAAAACCTCCCGCTTTGCCTTTGTCGCTTTTCTCTATGGATTTGCCGGGGCTGCCGCAGTGCTTGCATTCATGTATTACACGGCCGTTATCGACTGGCCGGTAAATTACGGAGGCAAGCCCACCAATGCATTTCCGTCGTTCATTGTGGTCACTATAATAATCACCATTCTTACGGTAACAATTCTCAGTCTGCTTACCTTTTCGGTGCGGGCAAAGATATATCCCGGCAAGGCTTACATACTGCCCGATGCCCGTTCCACCGACGATAAGTTTGTCGTAATTTTTGACAAGTCGCTGCTCAACGGAAAGCAAACCGAGCTGGAGGACATTCTGAAGCAGAAGGGTGCGGTAGAAGTTTATGAAAAAGAGTTAAAACCTGAAAACTAAACAGCAGATGATACATAAACGTATAATCCGGTTTTTACCGGCGGCGCTTTGCCTGCTGATGACGACAACGTCATGCGACCGGACGCGGAACGACAAGGGGTACGAATATTTCCCCGATATGGCACATTCGCTGGCATATGAATCCTACACCGAAAACCCGAACTTCCCCGATGGCAATACCATGCAAATCCCGCCTGAAAACACCGTTTCGCGTGAGATAGAGGTTCATCCATACCCGGCAAGCCCCGAGGGAAGAGCAGAAGCCGCTGCCGCTCTAAGCAATCCGCTGGAGTCAACGGCCGAAAATATCGCCGAAGGGGAAAGACAGTACAACATTTTTTGTTCGGGCTGCCACGGCACTTCGGGGAACGGGGAAGGCCATCTTTACACCAGTAAGCGTTATGCGGTAAAACCGGCATCCCTGATTTCGGAGAAGATGATGGCAGCGCCGGAAGGAGATATTTATCATGTGATATCGGCCGGCTATCAGGTAATGGGAGCACACGGGCACATGATACGGCCGGCGGATCGGTGGAAGATTGCCATGTTTGTAAAACGAGAACTTCAAGGTAACACCCTTAAATAGAGGAGCTGCGATGGATACAAAAATAACCATACCGAAAGGACTTACTTATGCAGCACTGGCTATGATTATTGCGGGAGCTGGTGTAATGGCCTACAGCTTCGCCACCGATGCGTCGCGAGCCTGGGCAAACCTGCTGCTCAACAACTACATGTTCTTGTCGCTGGCTATAGGTGCAAGCTTTTTCATCGCCATCCAGCATATCTCTCAGTCGGGCTGGTCGGCCATGTTTAAAAGGATTCCGGAAGCATTTATGGCATACATCCCATACGCCGGAGTAATTATGCTCCTGATCTACTTCGGGATGCACAATCTATACCACTGGACGCATGAGGAAGCCCTGGCAAGCGATGCGCTGATTCAGCACAAATCACCATATCTGAACCTACCTTTCTTTTTCATCCGGATGGTGATTTTCTTTATCATCTGGACGGTAATGACCCAGATGATCCGCCGGGCTTCGCTGGCCGAAGATCAGCACGGGGGCATGCTCTATTTTGAAAAAAGTGAGCTCTACTCCAAAATCCACATCTTCCTGCTGGCATTGACTTTCACCATGGCATCCTTCGACTGGATCATGTCGCTCGACGTGCACTGGTTCAGTACCATTTTCGCACTGAAAAACTTTGTTGCCGCCTTTTTACACGGATCGGCAACCATTGTGCTGGTTATACTCCTTTTGAATAAAAGAGGATACTTCGGCGAAATGAATAAAAGCCATCTGCTCGATTTCTCGAGGTATATTTTTATGCTCTGCATCGTTTGGGGATATTTCGCCTTTTCACAGTTCATGCTGATATGGTACGGGAATATTCCGGAAGAAACCGAGTATTTTGCTCACCGATGGGACGGGGGATTCAAGGTGATTTTTTACGTTAACTTCGCAATAAACTGGTTCCTGCCTTTCGTTTTCCTGCTTCCGCAGATTCTCAACAAAAACAAAAATGTGGTAATGACCATAGCCGTATTGCTGATTGCCGGTCAGTGGCTCGATCTTTACGAGCAGATCTTCCCGGTGGTTGTGCATCATCCCGTATTCGGAATCCAGGAAATCGGGTTTTTCATTTCCTTTGCGGGATTGTTTATCTTTATCACAGCAAAGGCTCTGGCAGCCGCACCTTTGATTCCGCATAAACACCCATACCTGGAAGAAAGCCTGCATCATCACGTACATTAATCTATTCCGTAAAAAAAATGCATCCGGATTTCCACGCAAGTGCCTAAAAAATTGAATTACCGAAAACCAAATACATCCGCATCATGAAAAAAAGAATATTTCTGTCGTTGCTCCTGCTGACAATCATGCTGTCCGGTTTGGCTCAGACAATCAAAGCCACTCAGGAGATCAAATCGCCTGAGCTGGAGATCGGAATTGTAGAACATCTGGATGAGTACATTCCTGAAGACATCATGATACTCGACACACTGGGCCATGAGGTAAGCCTGAGGCAGCTAATTGACAAGCCCACCGTTCTGATGTGGGTTTACTACCGGTGTCCGGGTATATGCAGTCCTTTGATGACCAGTGTGGCTGAGGTAATCGACAAAACCGATCTGGTTCTCGGCAAGGATTTCCAGGTATTGACGGTGAGTTTTGACGCCACCGAAGGAAGTGATCTGGCCATTCGCAAACGCAACAACTATCTGAACCTTATTAAAAAGCCGGTAGATGCATCGGGATGGTTATTCTTTACGGCCGACAGCTCCAATATTGCCAGGGGAACGGAAGCTACAGGATTCCGGTTCAAAAAAGCCGGCAATGATTTCATGCACGGAGCTACACTGATAATGGTCAGTCCCGATGGAAAGATAACCCGTTATCTGCAGGGAACCTATTTCCTGCCGTTTGAATTTAAAATGGCCATCGTTGAAACGGCACAGGGAAAGAGCGGCCCCACCATATATAAGGTACTGCAGTTCTGCTACACCTATGACCCTGCCGGACAACAGTATGTGCTGAACATCACAAAAGTCGCCGGAACCATTATCCTGATACTTGCATTCATTGCCTTCCTTGTACTGATACTTAAGCCAAGAAAAAAAATCAAAACCAATTAAGCCGGAAAAATCCATGACAGACAACATTGAAACCAGGCACGAGCCCAATTACCTGGAATATCGCGGTAAGCACGGTGGTATTCTGGGATGGCTGACCACGACCGACCACAAGCGAATAGGCTTGCTGTATTTCTATTCGATGATGACCTTTTTCCTGGCTGGAGTGGTCATGGGATTACTGATGAAGTATGAGCTTATTTCACCCGGTGAGCAGATTATGGGCCCACAGACCTATAACGGCTTGTTTACGCTTCACGGTCTGACGATGATTTTCCTGTTTGTAATCCCGGGAGTTGCAGCGGTATTTGGAAACTTTTTCCTGCCTATACTCATTGGAGCAAAGGATGTATCGTTTCCCCGTTTAAATCTGATGAGCTGGTATTTGTACATCATCGGTGCCATAGTGGTACTGGTCTCCCAGTTTATGGGCGACGGTCCTCCCGACACCGGATGGACTTTTTATGCCCCTTACAGTCTCAAAACAAACACAAATGTGGTGGCAGCAGTAACCGGAGCGTTTATCCTGGGATTTTCGTCCATACTTACAGGATTAAACTTTATTGTTACCATGCACCGCCTGAGGGCTCCCGGAATGGGTTGGCTGCGTATGCCCCTTTTCGGATGGGCTCTATACGGAACCGGCTGGATACAGCTTCTGGCAACTCCGGTAGTAGGTATCACCTTTTTGATGGTAATCGCCGAACGCGTTCTGGGAATCGGATTTTTTGACCCCGCCATCGGCGGAGACCCGATTCTGTATCAGCACTTGTTCTGGATTTACTCGCATCCTGCAGTGTATATTATGATTCTTCCGGCCATGGGAGCCATAACGGAGATTATCCCAACCTTTGCCAGGAAAACCATTTTCGGATACACCGCTATTGTTATTTCCAGTATGGCAATTGCCTTTGTGGGATACTTCGTATGGGGACACCATATGTTTACCTCAGGAATGAGTTCCACCTCACGCTGGGTGTTCTCGCTCCTTACCTTTCTGGTTGCAATTCCTTCCGCAATCAAAGTATTTAACTGGACTGCCACCCTTTACAAAGGTTCCATCAACATTCAGACACCCTTTTTGTGGTCAATAGCTTTTATCTTCGTATTTATGATAGGGGGATTTTCAGGCCTTGTTGTCGGATCCCTGGCGACCGACATTCACGTGCACGATACTGCCTTTGTGGTTGCCCATTTCCATTACATCGTATTCGGAGGAACAGGATTTGCTTTCTTCGGAGCCCTGCATTACTGGTATCCGAAAATGTTTGCCCGGGTTTACAACTTCAAAATTGCAAACATTGGGCTGCTGATATTCTTCATCGGATTCAATCTGCTGTATTTCCCGATGTTTTATCTGGGAATGCTTGGGATGCCCCGCCGTTATTACGACTATCTGCCGATGTTCCATTCAGCCAATACTCTGTCGACCATTGGATCGTGGATAATGGCTTCCGGACTTCTGGTAATCATCATCAATCTGGCCCGGGCACGCAGGGGTAAAGGCAAAGAAGTGGATGATCCGTGGGATGGCAAGACCCTTGAGTGGCAGATTGCCTCTCCCCCGCCCGTTGAGAATTTCGAACAAATTCCGGTAGTTGAACACGGACCCTATGAATACTAAACAGAGGAAGCTATGGAAACCGTAACCCACACGCATCCGGCTGACGCCCACCGCGACGATACCGCTTCAAAGATCGGTATGTGGCTGTTTATCTTCACCGAAATCCTGCTTTTCGGCGGACTCTTCATCGTGTATTCGGTTTACCGGTACATGAACCCGGTAGCGTTTCACCTTGCACACGAGGAACTGAGCATTACCATGGGATTTATCAATACAATCATCCTTCTGGTGAGCAGTGCTACGGTGGCAATCTCCATCTCGGCAATGCAGAAAAACGACCGCAGAACGACCATGCTCATGCTGGTGGCAACGCTGATCCTGGCAGCTGTTTTTCTTGTCAACAAATATTTTGAATGGGGAGGCAAGTTTGAACACGGATTGTATCCCGGATCGGATCTGATGAAAAGCCTCAGCAATGGCGATATGCTCTTTTTCAGCCTGTATTTCTTTATGACGGGTTTGCACGGGGTGCATATCATCATAGGAATGGTGCTACTGGCAATTACACTGGCAAAAGTAAGGTCGGGAAGGGTGAACGGCGGAAGCTATGCCCTGCTCGAGAACAGCGGGCTGTACTGGCATCTGGTCGACCTTATCTGGATTTTTCTGTTTCCCTTGTTTTACCTTATTCATTAAAAGCATACCGGCATGGAAAACGAAAAACATCACATTGTACCATCATATATGACGCACATAATGGTGCTGCTTGGTTTGATTTTACTTACCGTTATTACGGTGCTAATCACCAGTGTTGAACTGGGCGCTTACAATACGGCCGCAGCGATGCTGATAGCATCCCTTAAAGGCGCGGTTGTACTGCTTTACTTTATGCACCTTAAATTCGACCATAAGATTTACTGGATAATGGTAAGTCTGGTGATAGCCATTTTTACTGCAGTTATTGTAGTAACCTTTTTCGATTACCTTTACAGATAGGAGAAGATATGTACTCAGGAGCATCAAACTTTGTTACGACCACCGATACAGCGTTTGCTGTAATCATAGGCATATCGATGGTTTTTCTGATCGGCATTACGGCTACCATGCTGTGGTTTGTATACCGATACAACCGGAAACGCAATCCGATTGCCACGCAAATCCATGGGAGCAACACGCTGGAAGTGATTTGGACGGTAATCCCCACCATCCTTGTTTTGGTTATGTTTTTTTACGGATGGAAGGGCTATGCACCCATGCGAAATGCCCCCGATGACGCCATGAAAATTAGGGCCACCGCACGCATGTGGTCGTGGCTTTTTGAATATGAAAACGGCATCAAAACCGATACTCTTTACGTTCCGGTGAATAAAGCGGTAGCACTCGACCTGATTTCGGTTGACGTTATTCACAGCCTGTATATTCCGGCATTCAGGGTAAAAGAGGATATGGTACCCGGAAAAACCAATAAGATGTGGTTTGTGGGACAGAAAGAAGGCGCCTACGAACTTTTCTGCACCGAATACTGTGGTCTGTCGCATTCTTACATGTTTACCGAAGTGGTTGTTATGTCTGAAAATGAATTTGCCACATGGTATGCGGAAAAATCAGACACTACAGGACGTGCAGCTGCAGCTACTGTTCCCGGAACCCTCGGGAAAGAGCTTGTGAAGCAAAACGGTTGCGTTGCCTGCCACTCCCTCGACGGATCCAAACTGATAGGTCCTTCGTTTAAAGGACTTTACGGAAGTCAGCACAAGGTTATGACCGGCAATCAGGAGCGGGAAATCACCGTAGACGATGAATACATCGTCCGTGCGATTTACGAGCCGGATGCCGATGTAGCAGCCGGATATATAAAAGGACAGATGATTTCGTATCGGAAGGAATTGACGGAACAGGATGTAAACGAAATCATTGAATTCCTTAAAACCCTGAAATGAGACTGAGCCTGCCTGCTTATGTTTTTCTTATAGCCGGGCTTTGCAAGTTCAGGATATCGCTGCCGGTAGCGCTCACTGCCTTTACGGGATATCTGGCTCATAACGGGCGCTGGTCGTACGATGCCATTGCTCCTGTTGCCGGAGTATTTTTACTTGCTTCGGCTGCCTCGGCGCTTAACCAGGTACAGGAAAGAAACACCGATCGCCGAATGGCACGTACGGCAGGTAGACCGCTTCCCTCCGGTCAACTAAGCCTGAAAAGCGCAGTATTGTGGATTGTTCTCTTTACTATTGCCGGATCGCTTCTGCTGGCATTTAAAGGCGGGCTGATGGCCACGGCACTTGGTTGGCTCACCTACTTGTGGTACAATGGAATATATACTCCTCTGAAAAAGAAAACGGCATTTGCAGCCGTTCCGGGAGGAGTGGTAGGAGCGCTTCCGCCAATGATCGGCTGGGTAGCATCCGGCGGATCGCCTGTAAGTCCGGCAGCCCTGTCGCTGGCACTATTTATGTTTCTTGTTCAGGTTCCGCATTTCTGGCTGCTGCTGCTCAGGTTTGGCAATGAATACCGGGAGGCGGGACTCAAATCGCTCACCGAGCGTCTCGACACTGTACGTATCCACAGGCTAACGATTGCCTGGATAACGGCAACAGCTTCCTCAGCCATTATAATGCCCGTGTTTTTTTCATTCCGTTTCCCTTTATCCGTGTGGCTTCTATGGCTCAGTTCGGCAGCGATGGCAATTGCATTTCTGATTCTTCTGCCGGGAAGTGCAAAAGCGCGAGATTATCGCAAACCATTCATAACCATTAATATATACGTATTTTTGGTAATAATGATAATCTGCCTGGATGTTCTTCTCTGAAACTGTTCAGTCCTTTTTAAATAAACAATACCCCAGATAAAGGAAGCTGCCTGCCAGAAACGCGATGTTAACAGTGCGTGCAAAAGGCGGAGCGCCTGCAGGCCATATCTGACCAAGCAATACCATTGCATTCATAATCAGCAGCACAGCGGTAACGATACGAAAAATGGAACTTTTCATACGCAATGCATTTTAAAGAAAGACTTTACGGAAACGGTTCCGTAGAGACAAAAGTAAGGAAATACCGCTAAGCGGCGAGGTGTTTCAGCAGTTCATACACTAAAAAAGCCGGCCATACCAACGATTTCAGGAACCCAAGTACGCCTGCCCAGAATCCCACAGCCGTAGAAATGTAATAAATAGCTGCACCAATCAGTCCGAGTCCGTAAATGGCGCCGGCAGGACCGTTGTTTTGAACGTGTTCTTTTGTCATGTTGGAATATTTTTGGTTAATAACGATGGGATAATCATCTTCAAAGATATAGATTTTCTCGATTCGACACAGGATACCTTTATACCAATCCCCGATACAAATATCATTAACAAGGTGGAAGCAAAAGGACGAGAAATTAGTTTATTGATTAATTTACAATCACTTGCACTTCCATTTTTCCAATCTTTCAGGACTAAAATCCTGATTTCCTGTTAAAGTCTGAAACTGATAAGCGGATAATCATGGAGGCTCATTCGCAGAGAATGAAAAATAATCGGGTCTCGATGCATGAACGCACTCCAATGCAAACAGCCGGAATTCCCGTAAAGGCTTTCCGGCTGCAGCGGCAAGTTCACTGATTTGCGGCAATTACATATGCATTCCGCCGCAAACGCTTATCACCTGACCGGTGACATAAGAAGAAAGTTCAGAGCCGAGGAAAACGCAAACATCGGCCACATCTTCGGGTTTTCCACCGCGTTTGAGTGGAATTCCTTCTATCCAGTTCTTCCGGACATCCTCAGGCAGTTTTGCTGTCATATCGGTTTCAATGAATCCGGGAGCGATGGCATTGCAACGGATGCTTCGTGAGCCAAGTTCCTGGGCTATGGATTTGGTAAAACCTACAAGACCGGCCTTGGAAGCCGAATAGTTACTTTGTCCGGCATTTCCTGAAAGGCCTACCACGGAGCTCATATTGATGATGGATCCGCTGCGCTGCTTCAGCATTACTTTCTGCACGGCCTTGGTCATATTGAAAATTGACTTAAGGTTCACTTTTATTACGAGGTCCCAGTCGGATTCGGCCATACGCATCAGAAGGTTATCGCGGGTAATACCGGCGTTATTAACCAGAATATCGATGCGTCCGAAATCGGCTACAACATTTTCGATCAGTTTATCGCTGTCTTCGAAGGAGCTGGCATCCGAAGCATAACCTTTTGCTTTTACGCCGAGACCTTCAATTTCCTTTTCAAGTGCGATGGCATTCTCATCGTAGTTAAGATCGGAGAAGGCCACACTGGCTCCCTGAGCTGCATATTTCAGGGCGATGGCTTTGCCTATTCCTCGGGCACCCCCTGTGACAAGCGCAATTTTTCCTTCAAGTAATTTCATCGGTTTGTAGTTTTAAGTATTAATTTTTAAGTATTGATGCGGTAAAACAGCCCTACAATACATCCGAGGCAGCTATCCATTTTACCAAATTAAAGTCCTGTCTGTGAGGCAACAACGGATGCTTCGGAAAAAGCCGGAAGGCATAATCGAACACTCCTGCCTGCAGGGTCGGAACTTCGATGAAGAAGGTAACGATGTTTCCATCCACACCTGCTATCATCATTTCTTCTATAAAGGAAATTTTCTTCACTTCGTCGTCTACTTTATTACCAAACAGCACTTCAAGCCCAATATCGTTCGATGAGAGCTCATTAACATTCAGTACGATTTCAGCAACAAAGTTTTCCCCAAGTCTTAAGGGTTTACGATCGGAATCTGGAACGTTAACCTTCACCACTTCAATGCTCTCCCAGCCCCTCAGTATCCTTCGTTTCCATGAAGAAAGCAGCCGGATCTGTTCGAAATCGTTGCTAAAAAGCAAAGCGGAACGTTGCATTAGTTTATTGTAAAACTGCTCGTAGTAATCGTCGAGCTGGCGTTTCATGGTGAAATTGGGAGAAATGCCTGCGATGGTATGTTTGATGCGTGAAACCCATTTTTCAGGAACTCCTTTTTCATTTCTTTCGTAGAACTCGGGGATAATCTCTTCTTCAAAAATGTTGTAGATATTTTCGGCATCGAGTTCATCCTGAAACTGCTGGTTTTCGTATGTACGCTCTTCCTGAAGCGCCCATCCGGCTTCGGGCCGGTATCCTTCGGCCCACCATCCGTCGAGTACGCTGAAATTCACCACACCGTTCATAACGGCCTTTTCACCGCTTGTTCCGGAAGCTTCGAGGGGACGTGTGGGAGTATTGAGCCAGACGTCGACACCCTGGACCAGCTGCGCGCCCAGCGACATATCGTAGTTTTCCACAAATATTACCTTTCCGGTAAACTGTGGTTGCTTCGAGAATTCAATAATACGCTTGATAAGATCCTGACCTGCTTTATCGGCAGGATGAGCCTTGCCGGCAAAAATAAACTGAACCGGGTATTTTGGATTATTTACCAGCCGTGCCAGACGCTCGGGATTTGTAAAGAGCAGATGAGCACGCTTGTAGGTTGCAAAACGACGGGCAAACCCGATTGTTAGGGTTTTTTCGTTCAGATTATCCAGGGTATTCATAATATACCTCGGATTTTCCTGACGGTGTTTCAGATCCTCTCCCACCCTTTTCCTCAAGTATTTAAGCAGACGTTTGCGATGGTTCTGCCGGAGGTCCCAGATAACCTCATCGGGCACATCCATAATCTTTTTCCAGCGCGATTTTTCCTGCTGGTTATTGAGAAAATCATCGCCGAACGTTTTCCGGAAAAGTTCCTGCCATTCGGGTGATGCCCATGTTGGCAGATGAACACCGTTGGTAACGTGCGAGATATAGAGCTCTTCGGGATAGAATCCGGGAAACATGCCCTGGAACATCTCTCGGCTTACGCGTCCGTGTAAGCGGCTTACACCGTTCATTTCCTGCGAAAGACGTGTTGCAAGAACACTCATCGAGAATTTTTCATCGGTTTTATCCTCAATAAACCGACCCAGGTTCATAAATGAGTTCCAGCTTATGTTCAAACGGTCGGCGTAATGTGGAATGTATGCCCTGAGTACATCCTCACTAAATGCATCGTGGCCGGCAGGCACGGGTGTATGGGTTGTAAAGAGTTGCGAAGCCCGCACGATTTCAACGGCCTGGTCGAACGAGAACCTGCGTTCCTGAACCAGCAGACGCAGGCGCTCGATCCCGATAAAAGCAGCGTGCCCTTCGTTGCAGTGATACACCGAAGGCGACAATCCCAGTGCTTTCAGCATGCGGATACCTCCGACGCCCAGAAGAAGCTCCTGTTTGAAACGGTTATCCCAATCGCCGCCGTAGAGCTGATGTGTGATAAAACGATCCTGTTCGTTATTTTCCTCAATATCGGCATCGAGCAGGTAAAGCGGAATTCTTCCCACATCCAGCTTCCAAACTTTCGCGTAAAGATTGCGGCCGGGAAGTACGATGGATATTTTAACCCATTCACCGTTACCGTTTCTTACGGGTTTAAGCGGCATATGGGTAAACTTTTGCGGATGATACGTATCAATCTGGTCGCCGAAAGCCGACAGATTCTGCCTGAAGTAACCATAACGGTAAAGCAGACCTACTCCCACCATGTTCACGTTTGAGTCGCTGGCCTCTTTCAGGTAATCGCCGGCAAGCACACCAAGTCCGCCCGAGAAGATCTGAACGGTATCGTGCAGGCCATATTCCATGCTGAAATAGGCAACCTGATCTTTTGGCTTTTCAGCCCCTTTTTTCATGTAATTCTCAAAAACCTCGTAAACGTGATCGAGTTTTGAGATAAAAGATTCGTTCTTCTCGAGCTGGAGCATCTGTTTCACATTCAGCGACTCGAGCAGTGCAATCGGATTATGGTTCAGAGCCTCCCACTGTACCGGATCTATCATGCGGAAGAGTTCCTGTGCTTCCGGATTCCACGACCACCAAAGGTTTCGCGACAGTCTTTTTAGCCCATGGAAGCGTTCGGGGATTCCGGGTTTTACCAGAACCTTGTGCCAAACCGGCGACTGGCGCTGTTTCAGCGGGAAAGTCATCAGCATATCGGGCACTCTTTTATCCCTGAAAAGGTCTTCACGGGCATCCGATTTATTTAATGCCATGCTGTAAGCATCCATGTATTTTCCGGTAAGATCGCTCCACAAAGCGGTCCTGGACAATTTGAACGCATGTTTTCTGGCTTCTTCAATCTGAGCATCATCAAAGCCCGAAAATCCGAGTAAAATTTCAGCAATTTCAGCACTTACTTCTGCAGCGTTATCATCCGTTCGTTCTATTACCCATGCGCCGGTAACGGCATCCTTCACCTTATCACGTATCCAGAGTCCGAATCCGGCCAGGGACGTTGTTATTGTCGGGATATGAAAGGCAAGGCTTTCCAGGGGTGTATAACCCCAGGGCTCATAGTAGGAGGGAAAGACGGAGAGATCGAATCCAATCAGCAGCTCGTAGTATGAATAATTAAAAATGCCGTCGTTCCCGTCGAGGTAGGAAGGAATAAAAATAAGTTTTACCCGGTCTTCTTTCCGGTTGCGTAGGCCGGCCGACCGGGCACGCCTGATCACCTGATCGTGTTCCTTGTCGAAAAGACCGTGCGTCAGGTATACATCTTCTACCGGATTGGTAAAATCTGGCTGATTGATGCGGGCCAGTAACTCAGGAGATGCCCCGGAATGGTTGGCAGGCACGGCAATGAATGCAACAATCTGACGGTTAAGATCGGGATTGTTGTTCAGACTGGCCAGAGCATCGATGTACAGATCAATACCCTTGTTGCGGAATTCGTAACGCCCGCTGTTGATTACAAGCAAGGAGTCATCGGCCAGACCAGTATTAAACAAAGCCCTTGACACCTGAAGGAGTTTCACCCGGGCCATTTCGCGGCGGTTAGAGAACTCAGGGGCCGGGGGCACAAAATCATCGTCGAAACCGTTGGGAGTAACCACATCAACCGGTCGACCAAGAAAGTGGGCACATTCCGTGGCTGTAATCTCACTCACAGTAGTGAATGCGTCGCTGTTCTGAGCGGCAGCCCTTTCCAGTGAAAACTTCGAAACAATATCGAAGCGGCGGGCGGTAGCATCGGGCAAATAGCCTTTCATTTGACCATAAAGAGGAAGATGATTCCCCGAAACGGCACGTCCCAATGCCGTGGCATGAGTGGTAAAAACACATCCTACCTGGGGCACGGATTCGCGCAGATAAAGCACACCGGTACCGGTCATCCATTCATGAAACTGGGCTACAATGCGGTCGTGAGCAGAAATATTGAATTCGTAGAAATTCTCAATGACTTTCGCGGCAGCGTATCCAAAGAGCGCCGGCTCAACGTAATCCCATTGTCCGGAAATAGAGTCGAGCTGATAGGATTCCCAGAATTTGGCAAAAATCTTGTCTTTCATCTGGAAATACGGAGTAAAATCAACAAGAACCACAATTGGTTTACTCTTTATATTCCAGCGGCCGATCCGGATCCGGAGTCCGTGCGACTCCGCATATTCCCGCCAGGAGCGGTATATGTAACGATCTTCAATAAAATCGGGATTACGGTTGGTTTCTTTCCATACATCGGGCCCGATCAGAATGTAATTGTCTTCGTATTCGCGTTGTATTCCGGGCGCTTTCGTGGATACTACGGTATAAATCCCGCCGATCTTGTTGCAAATTTCCCAGCTTGCCTCAAAAATATAGTCGGGTTTTAGTGTTTTTCTGGTTTCGGTCATATTAATTAAAACGGGTTAATATCATTGCCTGCCAGGCAAATAAGTAAAAAAAAGGACCGGCAGTCTTTCCTTCAGACAAAGCCGGTTTTTCAGTAGTGCAAAAATACGGATTAATTAGGAGGCACCGTCAAAACATTCATCCCGATTTATTAACATATTGTCAGTCAAGGGTTCGCTTAGTCTTTTTCCGGTAGTACCTTTAATAATTTCCATGGGTTGTTAAAACGAAACCGGCAGACAAGCTGCCGGCTTTTACACAAGAAAGGTCAATCAGTCTTATGAGGAAGAAAATTCCCCTATTTTGTTTTTCGCTGCTGCTTTGACGTTTTAGCTTTGGCGGGGTTCTTTTCAGCGTTGGCAACAACTTTTTTCGGCTTTGCAGCAGCAGGTTTTGCCTTCATTTTACTTGTCCTGGCTGGTTTAGATAATCCGGCAGGATCGGGAATGGCATACTCCCGGGTCGCTTCTTTTGTCCCCTGGGCCGATTTTATCCTCAGGATAAAGTCGGAAAGTACATTCATGTAATTGATAAACGCTTCATAGGGGGTACTGTATGGGTTAAAGTATTTGTGGACGGCTCCGTCGGAAAACCACTTGGTGCACATGTAATAGAAGTGGTCTGACGACTGTAGGTTAATCCAGTCGCGGTGAATCTCCGGGTTGGTACACATTTTCATTTTTGGCAGCAGGCTGTATAGTGTATCGGAGGCTTCATCCTGCATTTCATTTCCCAGCCATGCGGTTAGATCCCGCTCTTCGTCGGCCCATGATATGGGAACAGGAACCGAAACTGCGGCGACAGGCTGAGCGCGTTCGGCAATAGCACTTGGAGTATCGAAGCCGAAATCGGTGGATGCAAAAATCTGGCGGGGCAGCGCTTTCATAAAATCAAAAATACCCGTTTCCTGCCATTGATGTTCGCCGAAGGTTTCATAATCCATAAAGATATTCAGCAGGGGTTGGTTCTTTTCGAACCTGGCAACCCAGGCAGCAAATTTTTCGGCAGTAAGCGGCCATTCGATCCAGCTCTGATTCGAGAAGCGGTAACCGATGTCGTCGCTCAGCTGGAAGTTGCGCAAAAGCAGCTTAAGCTTGGGGTTGGCGGCACTGCAGTAGAGGTAATTAGGACTTTTCCATCCCAGCACATGTTTTGCGCCTTCGGTGAGCATAACCTTATAGCCCATATCGTAGACCTGACGTCCGATTTCGTCGGAATAGATCATTTCGGTATTTCTGAATGCCGTCGGGCGCTTTCCGAAAAGCTGCTCCACGCGTCCGGCATGCATTTCAACCTGATGCCGGAATTCATCGGGATCCCGGAGCGACACCAGGGAATGGGCATACGTTTCGGCCAGGAACTCCACATTTCCGGTATCGGCAAGAGCCCTGAAACTGGAGATAACCTCAGGGGCATACATCTCGAACTGGTCCATGGCATTGCCGGAGATCGAGAAAGTAACTTTAAAGCGGGAGCCATATTCTTTGATCAGCCCGAGCAGCAGCTTGTTCATCGGAATGTAGGAGCGCTCGGCCACCCTGCGGATGATGGTGCGGTTCTGATATTCGTCGTAATACTGGTGGTTTGCACCGATATCGAAGAAACGGTATGTTCTCAGCCGAAAGGGTTGATGAACCTGAAAATAAAGACATATTGACCTCATAGTATCCTGTGTTAGTCGTTGATTACAAATTAATTAAACCACCTGCTCGTATACTGACCGAATGTAACGGGCAGCATTCTCCCATTTCAGGTTATTCACTTCCTGAGCCCCGTATTTTGAAAACATATGTGAAAGGCTCTTGTATTGTAGCAATCCGTAGATGGCATCGGCCATGGCATCGATATCCCAGAAATCTACTTTAAGTGCATGCTGAAGAATTTCGGCCACTCCCGACTGTTTGGAAATCACCACGGGAACATTAGAGCGCATGGCTTCGAGAGGCGAAATGCCAAAGGGCTCGGAAACGGAAGGCATTACGTACACGTCGCTCATTGCGAACATACGGTCAACATTCTCGCCTCTCAGAAATCCGGTGAAGTGAAATCTTGATGCGATACGCAGCTGTGCCACGCGACGGATCATTTTCTCGAGCAGATCGCCGGTGCCGGCCATTACGAACCGGACATTGGGATCGCGTTGCAGCACTTTATAAGCGGCTTCTATAAAATATTCGGGACCTTTCTGAAAGGTCACCCTTCCGAGGAAGGTGACGATTTTCTCCGGAACGTGTTTTTCGGCCTGGCTAAAGTCGTACTGATCCGTTGGTTCAACCGCATTGTGCACAGTAATAACCTTTTCAGGATTTATACCATAGCGGTCGATCACAATATTCCGGGTTAGGTTGCTGACGGTAATCACACGGTCGGCGGCTTCCATACCCGAACGCTCGATATCGTACACCCTCTGGTTAACGTTCTCGCCCGAGCGGTCGAATTCGGTGGCGTGCATATGGACTACCAGAGGTTTGCCGGTGGCTTGTTTTGCGGCTATTCCGGCTGCATAGGTAAGCCAGTCGTGTGCATGTATTACATCAAACTCCGACTCGCGTGCAATCTGAGCTCCAACCAGGGCATAGCGGGCTACTTCCTCGAGCAGGTTAGCACCGTATTTACCAGAAAAAGTATACCGGGCGTTAAAAATGGAATCTTCCGACAGCGTAACGGTTTTCTCGGTCGACTCCATGAGGTTGTCGAAAGCTTCCGGGCCAACGTACGGAACCAGGCTGGAGTTTACCTCTAGATAGGTAATGTTTTTCCAGAATTCGATTTCTTCCGTAGTGCTGATGTTGATGCTGACGTCGCTCGCGTTGACCAGTCTCACAGCCTCCTGGCTTTCGTCACCGTAAGCTTTGGGAACTACAAAAAGGACTTCGACGCCATTTTTCATCAGCCCCTTTGTCATTCCGAAACAAGCGGTTCCGAGTCCCCCGGTAATATGGGGTGGAAATTCCCAGCCAAACATCAAAACTTTCATAGGCTTATTTTTCTTTGGTTATTTTTCTTTTGCGTTCGGGCGAAGCATCTTTTTTCTCTGCCCAGGTACGGATGAGCCAGTTGATCCGAAGCAGTTCGGCAACGTTCCATGCCTGCGAGATGGCTCCTCCCGGCTTGTGGGGCGGGTCTCCGTCGTATACTTCCGAGATGGTTGCGATTCCATGTTCGTTCATAACTTCTTCAAAACCATGATATAGAGACGTTACGAAACCGAGTCCCGATTTTCCATAAAGCTTCAGATAGCCTTCAACGAAATGACCGAGAAGCCAGGGATACGCTGATCCCTGGTGGTAAGCCAGGTCGCGCTGGGTCTGATTTCCGGTATATACGCCCTTGTAAAGTACGTTCTTGGGCGCCAGTGAACGCAGCCCGCGCGGAGTCAGCAGTTCCGATTTAATGCGTTCCAATACCCGGTTGCGCTTCTCCTCGTCAAGCGGCATATAGGGAAGTGAAGTTGCAAATACCTGATTTGGCCGCATGGAAAGATCGCGGTATTCCCCGTTGGTATAGTCAGCAAGGTGCCCTTTTTTCTCATCCCAGAAGTTCGAGGTAAAGGCAGCGGGAAATGCATCGGCTGCGGTCTGCCACTGACTTACGAAATCCTTATCTCCGGCTTCTTTTGCCAGTTGAAGGGCAAACATCAGCGCATTATACCACAATGCATTAATCTCCACCGCATATCCGATGCGCGGGGTTACCGGTTTGCCTTCCACCACAGCATCCATCCAGGTAACCGGGATACCCGTTTCTCCTGCATATACAAGTCCGTTTTCGTGCACCTTAATATTGTGTGCAGTTCCTTCGCGGTAGCCCTCCAGTATGGTTTTCATTTTTTTACCATACTCTTTCCAGAGTCCTGTATTGCTGCCCTTAAAGATGCCGTATTGCTGCAGTGTCCAGAAGAACCAGAGCGGCGTATCTGCTGAATTATAGATGGCATGTTCTCCCATTCCCTTGTTCGGGAACAGGGGTCCTCGCATTTCCGGAAGTATGCTGTCGATGGCTGCTTTAGCCTGTTTCATTTCACCGGTTACCATTGCCAGTCCCGGCAGGGCAATAAACGTATCGCGACCCCAGCGCCCAAACCATGGATATCCGGCAATCAATTCCACTTTACGGCCCTGGCGAATGATAAACTGTTGTGCGGCATTCAGCAGGCAGTGCTCATAGCTGTCGCGCGGCACCCTGCGGGCTACCTCGTTGCGAAACAGTTTCGGGAGCATGGCCGTACTCACCGGCTCGGTGCCGGCCGACAGATAAATGCTTTCGCCTTTTTTTATGGGCATTTCGAAATAACCGGGAACGTAGAGATCTTCATGGCAATCGTAGCCACGGGCTTTTTCGCGTATGTATTCTATATTGTAATACCAGTCGGGAACGTGAACATATCCAGGCTCCTTCGAAAACTGCAGGTGCAGATAGGAATATCCGCGATACATCCGCAGCTTAATGCCGTTCTGAACTTCTTCGTAACTGGTATCCACATCGTAATTGGCCTTGCAAAGGGCATGAATATTCCGGTAAGCAAGAAAAGGACGAAACCGGATTACCGTGGGAGAATGTGCATTCACAAGGGTGTACTTCAGAATGGTTCGTCCGTCTTTGTGTGAAAACACCATTTCCCGCGTAAACTCCATTCCACCAACAACATACGTGTGCTTCGGAATGGGCTCCATGGTAAAATCCTTAAGATATTTGTGCCCTTTCGGGGAAAACGTTTCACCCTGATATTTGCGGATCGAAAGGTTAAACTCCGCATTGTGCTGGATCAGCGTTTCATCGAGAGAAGAAAGCAGCACATGATTCCCATTGTCAAGAGCCGGCTGGGGTACCACAAGCAGTCCGTGGTACTTGCGGGTATTGCAGTTGATAATTGAAGTACTCGCATAAGCCCCTTCACGGCTGGAGCGTATAAGCTCTCTGGGTAAACTGTATTCCAGATTGATCAGTTGCTGTTTTTCGAACGTTATGTAACTCATAACAGGTTTTTTGGCATTAATGACTTGTTCCGGCTTAAAAGACAAAAATTCATCTTAAAGCAAAGATGTTAAAATAATCCCACTAATACAAATATTTAAAGGCATTCTTTAAGACTTCCGACAAAAAAATTCCATCAGCTGCAGAAGCTTAAAATATAAGCGCTTTAATGCTATTTAACGAGTATAATACTGCTTTCAAAATTCAACGACTTAAATAAAAATCAGCCGTTAAATGCACTCGGGCAGCTTCCTGAACCTGAGAAACACTGTTGATCCGGGACGTAAGGAATTACCCGGAGTAACAGGCAATCTTTCAATTTGTTCAGGGCCGAAAGCGCGTTTTACGAAAATTTAATTTAAAAGGTTTAAACAGAAATTGCATTTCTCACTCGAGTACCTTCAAAATACTTCACGTGCCCCTGATTGCAGAAAATTCTGTTATTTTGGCCTTTAATTTTTATCAAATCCAAATCATGAGATCCTTCTGCTGGCAAATCATACTTTCCATTACCCTGATTTTTACTACCGTATCGCTCTTCGCACAGGAGCGCAAACCACTGAGTCCGGATGTTTACGACGGCTGGAATTCCATCGACCGTCCCGAAATTTCCAGAAATGGAGACGTAGTTACATTCGAAATCAATCCACAGTACGGCGACGGACAGCTGATTATTCAAAGATTCGGAACCGCAGCAGCCGATACCGTAGCAAGGGCTTACCAGGCGGCGATTTCTGCTGAAAGCGGGTATACTGTCTTCCGGGTAAAAGCTCTGCTGGAACAAACCCGTAAAGCGAAGGTCGAAGGCAAAAAGAAGGACGACCTTCCCGGAGACAGCCTGGGTATTCTGACAGCAAACGGCAAACGGTATCTTTATCCCGGCCTGAAATCGTTCAGCGTGCCTTCGGAAGGGGGAACATCCCTTTTTGCCCTTTTTACAGACAAAAAGCCCGAAGCAAAGGAAGCTGCTAACGACACCTTAGCCGTCGGGGAAAAGGAAGAGAAACCTTCCGGTGAAAAAAAGCAGGATAGCAACGGTAAGAAAAAAGACAAAACCGAAACGTTTCTACTCAGAATTATTAATCCAGCAGACAGTCTTATTACGGAGCGACCCGGGGTTACCCATGCCGCTGTAAGCAAAAACGGTAAAACATTTGTTTACGCATCTTATATTAATGACAGTCTGCCTTTTGCCAGGGTTACCATGCGGGATGAACCTGCAGGAAGGGAAATCCCGGTTTTCAGCAGTAACGGAAGTATCGGAGGGCTTGCTGTAAGCGACAACGGAAGTGCATGTGCTTTTCTGCACAGCAGCGATACCATTGAAGCAAAACGCTACAGCCTTTACCTGTTTGAGAGCGGAAAACTGAGTATAATAGCCGACACTGCCGGTTCTGGTGCCCGGAAAGGCCTCTCCCCTTCTCCAAATAGCAGTCTTTACTTTTCGGGTGACAATACCAGGTTATACTTCGGATATGCACCTACACCGAAGCAGATGGCAAAAGACACGATTCCCGAAGACGAAAAGGCACGGGTAGACATCTGGCACTGGCGCGATCCAACGTTGCAGCCGCAACAGTTGAAGCAACTCGAGAAGAATAAGAAACGTACATGGCAGGCAGTACATCATCTCAGCTCCGGAAAAACCGTTCAGCTGGCCGACAGCCTGGTGCCGGACGTCACCACCGGATTCCGCGGCAACGGAAGATATGCACTTGGAATGTCGGGAGAGCACTACCAGGTGGAAAGTTCGTGGAGAGGCGAACGGTTCCGTGATGTATGGCTTATCGACAACGAAACAGGCAAGCGCACACTACTGCTCCTTAAGCACAACGGTCCGGTGTCGCTGTCAAACAACGGACGCTGTCTGGCATGGTATGTCCAGGGCGACAGTTTATGGCATACCATGAATCTGAAAGACATGAAAACCCTTAAGCACAGAGGCCCTGAGGGGGTTGTATTTTACGACGAGGAATACGATGTACCGGGGCTTCCCGGACCGGCCGGCTATGCCGGATGGACAAGCAACGATGCTCATTTTGTGGTGTATGACCGGTACGACCTGTGGGCGTTGGATCCGGACGGAAAAGAAAAACCCCGCAACCTCACTCAGGGCAAAGGCAGAAAAGAGAAACGAAGATTCAGGTATGTGAATCTTGAAAAAGAACTACCCTACGTTGGCAACCGCGACGGCAATCTGTTACTTTCAAGCTTCCATGAAACAACCAAAGCATCGGGCTTCGTCCTGCTCGATAAAGAACTGACACAGCTTTTTGAAGAGCCTTACCGGTTCTCAACTCCCCTGAAAGCGGAAGAAAGTAACCGGCTTGTCTGGACAAAGGGCAATTTCAGCCAGTTTCCAGATTTATGGACCGGAAACCTGCGGTTTGAAGAGCAGGTAAAACTGTCGGATGCCAATCCTCAGCAAAAGGAATACCAGTGGGGCAGCGTGGAACCGGTGGAATGGCCGGCAGCAGGAGGTCAAACGCTTCAGGGTCTGCTCTACAAACCGGATGATTTCGATCCTTCGGAAAAATATCCTATGCTGGTCTATTTCTACGAGAAGCACAGCGATATGATTCACCAGCATTACCCTCCCCGGCCCTCACGCAGCATCATCAGTCCTACGTTCTGCGCAAGCAACGGATACCTGGTCTTTATTCCCGACATCGCTTACATAAACGGTTATCCCGGACAAAGTGCCTACGAATCGGTGGTCAGCGGAACGCTGAAACTGATATCGGAAGGTTATGTTGATAAAGACCGGATCGGCATCCAGGGTCAGAGCTGGGGCGGGTATCAGGTTGCCTGGCTGATTACGCGTACAAATCTGTTTAAGGCAGCTATGGCCGGAGCTCCGGTGAGCAACATGACCAGTGCCTACGGCGGAATTCGCTGGGAATCGGGAATGGTAAGGCAGTTTCAGTACGAAGAAGGTCAGAGCCGTATCGGAGCCAGCCTGTGGGAACGACCCGATCTTTACATCGAAAACTCGCCTTTGTTCAGGGCCGACCGCATTGAAACACCTCTGCTTATCATGGCAAACGACGGCGACGGAGCCGTTCCCTGGTACCAGGGCATCGAACTCTTTACCGCACTGCGCAGGCTTGAAAAGCCCTGCTGGATGCTTAACTACAACGACGACGAGCACAACCTCTCGAAACGGGCAAACATGAAAGACCTCGACAAGCGCATGATGCAGTTTTTTGATCACTACCTGAAGGATGCACCGGCACCGGAATGGATGACAAAAGGTGTACCGGCGCTTGAAAAGGGGAAAAACGACGGATTCGGCATCAAATAACCAAAATTTGAAACCCTTCACACATCCTGACCAAAAAAAGGAGAATAAGCGGTTTGAGAACATGCCGCGGTTTCTTACTTTTGTATACAATGAACCTGTAAATGGCCTGCAAACAGGCGTCACACAATTTTTCAGATCTGGAAAATATCCATATAACCCATACGTTCATAACACACTCAACCTCTTACCATGAAAAACAGTAGTATTGTTTGCCTCGCATCCCTTATTCCGATATTGGGTTTTCTTCAGGTAGTTAACGCACAGGACGATTTAGGCAACAGGTTGTCGCAAAGGCAGTCCTCCTGTCAGGACATCTCCCTGAACAGCTCTGAATTCATTCCGTGGTATTATCAGGAAGGGATTATGGATTCGGCGCTGATAGTGCTTACTTACTGGGGTGAAAAATGCGGCAATACCGAGCCGGTTATGCGTGCAAATATCATACTATCGCTTGAAATGCATTATTTTGAGGAAGCCATGCTCGACGACAACATCCTGCGGTTTATGGATTCTTATAACACCCGGATGAGCCTGATCAGGGAAAATAAGACCTACCTCTACAATTATTACCAGTCCACGTTCGATTATGTGCCGGTCGGCGGGTCTCTCGACACATGGAGTATGGATATGGCTGCAGCATTAAAAGACGAATACGAGCCTGGTACTCTGGAATATTTGCTGTGTCTTTTTTACTCGGGTCAGACCGACTCCGTTTACCGGATAATAACCTCACCACCATACAGTGAAACAATGCCGGGAAGGCTTTACAATGCCGAACTGGAAGAAATCATGAAGCTGCCGTCGGTCAGCATTTCGGGATATGCCGGAACATGGATGCCAACGGGTTCCCTTACGGGGATGGGCATTCATCCGGAAATAGGGATGACTTACGGAATAAAGGTAAGTGAGAACCTCTACGAATTTGCATTAGGTGTAAAATTCATCAAAACCCCAGACTATTACCTCGCAAGACGATCGAAAAATTCTCCTCAGGAGCTTACCAGGGATTTCACAGGCGCATATATAGCCCTGGAGTATTCCCGGGACCTGTTCAAAAACCAGCGTTTTACACCCTTCTTTTCGGCAGGTGCCGGGTTTGACACCTTTACCATGTTCCCGGCCGATACCGATAAGGATGAACAGGGGATATCGGCAAACAGCTACAACTTCAGTATCGGGGGCGGTTACCGGTTGCCGGTTGCCAAACGCTCCTTCCTGAGCATCCAGGCACGTTACAATATGGTGGATTACACCCTGAACAAGCTTTTCGATACAAGAGGTCACGTGGTAAGCCTGAGGGTAAGTTACGGGATATTTCAGAACCTCTACCGCGAAAACAGACTGAGAGACTTAAACTATGTAAATCCAACCGGTCGATAGTGCGAACCCACCTTTTTTTGCAAAACGTAACACAGAATCCGGGCCAACCACGCAGTCAGTACAATAGAGGTACGGTCCGATTCGTTACCTTTGCATCTTAATATCATTTCATGAAACGCATCCGACAATTTGCTGCCCTGCTGCCCGTAATACTGTTACTGACCTTTGTCAGCTCGTGTCAAAAAGACGAAAAAATCGACACCAGCCCGGATCTCCGGCTTTCGTTTTCGTCCGATACCGTATTATTCGACACCGTTTTTACTACCGTTGGGTCAGCCACGCGGGTATTCATGATTTACAATCCATCGCAGAAAAAGATCAACATCAGTTCCATACGACTCGGACGGGGAGAAAACTCGCCCTTCCGTATCAACGTTGACGGCATCCCGGGCACGGAAATCAGCGACCTTGAAATTGCAGGCAATGACTCCGTTTTTGTATTTGTAAAAGTCACCATCGACCCAAACGAATTTAACAGTCCGCTCGTACAAACCGACAGTATACTTTTTTCTACCAATGGGAACCTGCAGGATGTAAAGCTGGTAGCATGGGGGCAGGATGCATTTTTTTACCGTAATGCCATACTTGGAAGCGATTACGAGTTTACCGCGGAAAAGCCGCATGTGATTTACGGATATTTTATTGTGGATTCCCTTTACACACTTAACGTAGAGCCGGGGGCACGGGTGCACATGCACAGCGGCTCCATCTTGCTGGTGTACCGGGATGCCACGCTGAAAGTGAATGGAACGCGCGAAAATCCGGTAATCATCGAGGGCGACAGGCTGGAGGATGCTTACCGCGACATCACCGGGCAGTGGGGACGTATATGGCTGTATCCGGGCAGCATCAACAACGAAATTCACTATGCCATCATCCGTAACGGGGAGGTGGGCATACAGGCCGATACAACAGGAAATTCATCCAATCCCACACTCCGGATCAGCAATACGTTGATATACAACATGAGCCATACCGGCATTCTTGGCCAGGGGACTACCATTGAGGCAGCCAACTGTGTCATCGGGAACTGCGGCTCGCGCTCGGTTGCACTTACCCTGGGCGGAAAGTACGATTTCCGGCATTGTACCATCGGCAATTACTGGAGTAAATCGTTCAGGAAACAAACGGCGCTGGTGTTAAACAACTATTATATTGATTACCTGGGGAATGTACAGCTCCGACCGCTGGATCAGGCATATTTCGGCAATTGTGTGATTTACGGAAGCAAAAACGAAGAAATTACCCTCGATCGCCACACAAGCGGCGGAACGTTCAATTACCGGTTCGAAAACTGTGTCGTAAAAACGGAGCTGAGTACAGCGGACCAGGAAGCCTTTCCGGGAACGGTTAAAAATACGGAACCCTGGTTCCGGAATCCGAATAAGCATGAATTTCAGCCCGACAGTCTGATCTCCTCCCTGATTGATGCCGGACGGATGCAGGTTCTTGACGGCAGCTTTATCCCCCTTTCAACCGACCTGGCCGGCAATCCCAGAACCATGGATGCAGCTCCGGATGCAGGTGCCTACGAGTTTATACTTCCCGGGCGCCGGGGAAGGTAATCCAAAGGTTAAGCGGAAAGTTATTTATCGCCTCATCGCATGAGATGGATATCCCAATCATCGACGCACAATACCCTCCCTGCACAAACAGGTCGGATTAAAAAGCAAAACCGGCAGGCTTAATGAAGCAAGCTGCCGGTTTATAATTTTATCGCTTTCGCGGATATGGGCAAGGACTATCAGCTGATGAATCCCTGCATTCTGATTTACGCACCTATAAGTTCAAGCATTTTGGCTCCTATATCGGCGGGAGAGTCAACCACATGAACGCCGCACTCCCGCAGGATGGCCTTTTTCGCTTCAGCAGTGTCGTCCTCACCTCCGACGATGGCTCCGGCATGGCCCATGGTTCTTCCCTTTGGAGCCGTTGCACCGGCGATGAAGCTAACAACGGGCTTGGTACCGTTGTCACGGATCCAGTAGGCGGCTTCGGCTTCCATTCCACCGCCGATTTCACCGATCATAACAATGCCTTTGGTTTCGGGATCGTTCATAAAGAGTTCCACGGCATCGCGGGTGGTGGTTCCGATGATGGGATCGCCTCCGATTCCGATGGCGGTTGATTGCCCGAGTCCGGCTTTGGTAAGCTGGTCAACAGCTTCATAGGTAAGGGTTCCCGAGCGGCTGACAATACCCACTATGCCTTTTTGATGGATAAAACCGGGCATAATGCCGATTTTAGCTTCACCGGGAGTAATAATTCCAGGGCAGTTAGGGCCTATAAGCCGGCAGTCGCGACCTTTGAGATACTCTTTAGCCATCATCATATCCTTTACGGGAATGCCTTCAGTGATGCATACAATCACCCTGATGCCTCCCTGCGCAGCTTCCATAATTGAATCGGCAGCGAATGCCGGGGGAACAAAAATTACGGAAACATTGGCTCCGGTAGATTCAACGGCTTCTGTTACCGTATTAAAAACGGGCTTGCCCAGATGAAACCTGCCGCCTTTGCCGGGCGTAACACCACCAACCACATTGGTGCCGTACTCAATCATTTGCGTAGCATGAAACGTACCTTCGGTGCCGGTGAAACCCTGCACGATAACTTTAGAATCTTTGTTGACCAGAATGCTCATAAAAAGGGAGTCTTTGGGTGTGTTATGTAAGAACTGAGGGTTAAAATGAAAAAATGGTAATTTTGTTCAATAACATTGGCAAAAAATGCTTAAATTCCATTTCCTAAAAAAAGGAATGGATAAATATACAAAAATCCGAAGCCATGAACCTGAGTTTTTTATCCGCAAAAGATACAATCTGCGCACTGTCGACTCCTCCGGGTGCGGGAGCCATAGCCATTATACGACTGTCGGGGCCGGAGGCCATCGATGCAGCCAGCCGGTATTTCAGGCCTCTCAGGAAAGGGCTCACAATGAAGGAAACCGAATCGCACACTGCTCATTTCGGCATGTTCAACTACAACGACGATGTGCTCGATGAGGTTCTGATAACCACTTTCCGGGCTCCGCATTCCTATACGGGGGAAGACGTGGTGGAAGTATCGTGTCATGGTTCCGTATACATCCAGCAGCGGATTATTGAGATATTTCTGAAGCACGGCATTCGGCTGGCCGAGCCGGGAGAGTTTACCCTCAGAGCATTTTTGAACGGGCGCTTCGACCTTTCCCAGGCGGAAGCGGTAGCCGATCTTATTGCGAGCAACTCCGAATCCTCACATAAACTTGCCATCAACCAGATGCGGGGAGGTTTTTCAGAAAAAATAAGAGAACTGAGAGCACGGCTGGTGGATTTTGCCTCTCTGATAGAACTGGAACTCGATTTTAGCGAAGAAGATGTGGAATTTGCCGACCGTACCGAGCTGACACGACTGCTGCAAACCATAAGTCAGGAAATAGAGCGCCTCACCTCCAGCTTTGCATTAGGTAACGTAATGAAGCATGGAATCCCGGTCGCCATTGCCGGCAAGCCAAATGTTGGAAAGTCAACCCTGCTGAATGCCCTGCTCAACGAAGAAAGAGCCATAGTTTCAGACATCCCGGGCACAACCAGGGATGCTATAGAAGATACTATCTCGATAAAAGGAGTAACCTTCCGGTTTATCGACACGGCCGGACTCCGGCACACCAGCGAACCCATTGAAACCATCGGCATCGAACGAACCTACGAAAAGATGAATCAGGCATCGGTGGTACTTTATGTTTTCGACATCACCACGACAACCGAGAAGGAAATCGACGAAGCCATTTCCGACATCCGGATCCAGCTCAACGATCCCGACAAGGAAATAATACCGGTAGCCAATAAAACCGATATGCTTACTGAGGCTCCGCATTCGTTTAAAAAGCTGGTGGAACTCGACACCCTGTTTGTATCGGCCAAGCGGAATGAAAACATCAATCTTATTACGGAGCGGCTGCTGAAGTCGGTACATTCGGGCGAAACCGGCGACCAGACCATTGTTTACAGTCTGCGCCATTACGAAGCCCTTACCCGGGCTGCCCTGAGCATTGAAAGCATTGAAAAGGGCTTGGCCTCCGAAATTCCTTCCGACCTCATCGCCATCGACATCCGTCAGGCGCTGCACCATCTTGGCAGCATAACCGGTGAGATTTCAACGGAGGAGCTGCTGGGAAATATCTTTGGCAAGTTCTGTATCGGCAAATAGAGTCCTTTCATATGCACTAAAACTCCTTTATCCTCCCGAAATCCGGAACGAAGTCATGGTGAGGGAGCCGCCTACGGCTTTGTCGTTGAAAAAGGTGATCTCTTCGTTTTTCTCCCTCAACGCCAGGGCATATAGAGCCGGAAGGAAGTGCTCGGGGGTTGGAATGGCGCGGTGGAAGGAAGCACCCTGCATTTCGTAGTTGATCAGAGATTCGTTGTCTCCGTCCTGGATAAACGTTTTCATACGCTCACTGGCTTCCAGCGCCCAGTCGAAGCCGAAGCCTGAAACATTTAATTTGTCCCAGGCAACCATTCGCAGATTATGCACCATGTTTCCGCTGCCGACAATCAGCACTCCCTTACGACGAAGAGATGCCAGCTCCCGGGCCAGGTCGAAGTGATAGCGGGGATTTTTACAATAGTCAAGACTCAGCTGAACAACCGGAACTTTTGCGTCCGGATAAAGATGCCTTAATACACTCCAGGCTCCGTGGTCGAGACCCCAGTGATCGTCCAGGCCGACAATTGCCGACTTTACCGCCGACCGCGTTTGTTCGGCCAAAACCGGACTTCCCGGCGCCGGATACTGTACTTCAAACAATTCCTTCGGGAAACCACCGAAATCGTGGATGGTTGGCGGCTGTTCCATGGCGGTAACAAACGTACCCTTCGTTTCCCAGTGTGCTGAAATGCATAAAATAGCCGACGGATCGGGCAGTTGAAGCGAGATGGAACGAAATCCTTCAACAAACTCGTTTTCCTCAATAGCATTCATCGGACTTCCATGCCCCAGAAACAACACGGGCATAAGATCCGTACTGCCGGGTAAATCTCCGATTTTATTCAAATCAACCGATTTCATGATTCCGATTTATTAATGTTGAATAATTGAGGCAATTATGCATTTGCAGCCGGGATTCAGAATTCCATAGGAACTTCCATCAGAAGAACTTCGGCTCCGTCGGATTTTGCGGCAACTGTAATCTTGTCGGTATCGTAGATTCCAATCCCATCGCGTGCGGTCAGCGCATGACCTTCAATGCTTACCTCTCCGCTCAACACAAAGGCGTACACTCCGTTTCCGTCCTTCTTTATTGTATAATCGAGGGTAATTCCGTTCTCCGGTTTTGCGAGATGAAACCAGGCGTCCTGATGAATCCATACTCCTGCATCGTCGGGATCGGGGGAAAGTATCTGCTGAAACCTGTTGATACGATCGGCAGGATTGAGGGTAATCTGATCGTAACGCGGGGTTACGTTCCGCTTATTCGGAAATACCCATATTTGCAGAAACTTCACCGGTTTACCGGAGTTTTTGTTGTATTCGCTGTGGGTAATACCGGCTCCGGCACTCATAACCTGTACGTCGCCGTGCCGGATAACAGCAACATTACCCATGCTGTCTTTGTGTTCCAGATCGCCTTCCAGGGGAATGGAAACAATCTCCATATTGTCGTGCGGATGCGTGCCGAAGCCCATACCGGCTTCCACAACATCATCGTTCAGCACGCGTAAGGCGCCGAAGTGGATGCGTTCGGGGTTGTAATAATTTGCAAAACTGAAGGTATGCCGGCTGTAAAGCCAGCCGTGGTCGGCCTCCCCGCGGGAAGCCGACGTATGTAAAACAATGCCGGGCATTTCGCAGTAATTATTTTTTTACAAACTGGAGTTCACCGGAAATCTTAACCTCTTCACTAACTAGAACGCCTCCGGTTTCGAGGGCTGCATTCCAGTTAAGTCCCCAGTCCTTGCGGTTTATGATGCCATTAAACGAAAATCCGGCTTTTTCATTACCCCAGGGATCTTTATTGATTCCGCCAAATTCAACGTCGAGAGAAACTTCATTGGATACGCCCTTCATTGTAAGAATACCGGTCAGTTTGTAATTATCGTCACCGGCTTTAACAAAGGTGCGGCTTTCGAAAGAAAGTTCGGCAAAGTTATCGGTATCAAAAAAATCGGCTGAACGCAGGTGTGCATCGCGCTGATCGTTATTGGTATTGATAGTGGCCGCATCAATGGTAGCAGTAATTTTTGCTTTTGTAAAATCTTCACCGTCGATTTCGGCATCGAATTTTGTAAACTCACCCTTTACGTTTGAGATCATAAGGTGTTTTACCTTGAACAATAATTCGCTGTGCGAAGGGTCGAGAACCCATTTCGATGTATTTTCCATGTTTGATTGGTTTTAGTTGTGATGAAAAAAAGATAAAAACGATGCTGCAAAGTTGCAGTCATTTCCTTGGACCGGGGTAACAGTTTTCGGAAAAACTGTTGCAGTTTCAGGAAAGGAGTTTTCGCATTTCTTCGCGAAATTCGGAAGGCGTTTGACCCGATTTATTTTTGAAAACTCTTGTAAAATAAGCCTTTTCGTTATAACCGAGTTCGAATCCGATTTCCGAAATAGTCTTATCCGTGCGCACCAGAAGGTTTTTTGCTTCTATCAGTTTTCTTGTTTCTATGATCTCTGATACGCTTTTTTGCATGATATTCTGGCAGATCAGATTCAGGTTGCGTGCCGACATAAAAAGTTTCTCGGCATAAAAATCCACTCCTTCGGGTCTGCGGTAGTTTTCCTCCAGGATTTTCAGGAAGTTTTTGAACGTGATGCTTTGTGTTTTACGAAATCCCGCATCGTCGTCGCCGTTTTTCCTGCGTTCAGCTTCAATCATCGCAAACAGGGCACTCAGCAGATGCTGAATCACCGAATAATCGGGCGACGGCTGTTTCACCTCATCGTCCATTAGTTTGCACAGCGTGGTCAAACGATTGAAACAGGCATCCTCACGCATTTCGATGTTGGCTTTGTCGTGATAATAGGAATAAAGCTGAAAGGTTGTATCGGGAATAAATTCGCTCCGGAAACGTATCACCCAGAATGAACAGCTTCCGTTAACCGCATACGGAACCACCCGGTGAACCTTCCCTTTGGTAATAAAAGTAACGAGAGGAGCTGTTAATGAACGTTCGATGAAATCGATGAAATGCTCGAGCCGGCCATCAACGCCGATTATAAGCTCTTCAAAATCATGATTATGAGGCTCATCGGGCATAGAGGAAATCTTCAAGGCATCGGTTTCGTCGATGCGGTAGATGGTAAATAGCTGATTCATTTGTGCGTTCAGGACTTAGGTTAAGTGATTGAAGCAGGAATCATGATCCTATTTTTAGTTTTGGCCAAAGCGTAAATAACGAAAATATTAACAATTGAAACGACAAAAAGATACGGGCCACAGACCGATTGTTGAACAAATCAAAAAACAAAAAACGGTCGTAGGTATAATGGTTGGACGGAGCTGATTGTTTACTTAAGGGATTACCTGCGTTTAAAAATTTTCGCTATGGTTTTGCCGATTTCATCTATTTTCTCCAGCGGTTCCAGCAACGAGGGATTGGTCAGGTCTATCTGCAGGGAGTCGGTGACTCCCACCTGCATGGGATACACCAGGATGTAGCTTGTTTCTTTAAAATACTTATTGAGATACGAAGGTATCCTGGTCATATTTTCATGGTAACTTGGTTTATCTTTCCGGCTCAGAATTATTATCAGATTATCGTCCTGCTGAATGTCTCTTGCCAGAATTAGAAAATCGTCCCATTCACTAAATTCCACAAAGTCGCCCTCAATCGGATGTTTCGATTTGATAGCACTTATAATTTTAATAGTTTCCTTATTGGCGTAGAATAGTAGTCTGGCGCCGGAATTCCGGGCAATATTCCATATTTTCAGTAACCAGAAAGGAAATCCGAGCTCCTTTTCAGCATTTTCAGGAACAATGATGATATGCCTTTTAATGGTATTAAACGGTTGAGCGGGTTTGTAAATGAGGGTTGTAGTATTGCATTTGGAAAGAATTCCTTCTGTAAGATGTCCCAGAAACGTATCGGATATTCCTTTCTTTACATGAAGTCCAAGGATCAGATCCGTGATTCGGTTTTCCCGTATTACACTGGTAATACCATTTACTATGCTGAGATCGTAACGCAGCAGTTCGTGCATTATATTATCGGTGGATGCAGCAGTAACGGCAGCTTTCCGTAGGATTTTTTTGGCATTTTTATCTGCAGCTCCATCAACCAGTGAATTATCCACAATACTAAGGGCAAACAGACCATCACGATTTTTCTTTGATTTAATGGTAACGCCCAGATTAACCAGCTCATCCGTAGTTTCGAAATTACTTATTGGAATGAGAATTTTTTCAAGCTGATCTTCATCCTCCATGGCCGAATCGGAGCTGTCGAGAAGTGCAATATTTTTAGCTCCCTTTTGCGCTACGAAAGAAGCGATGGTACAGGTAAACAGAATCATCAGTACTGTGCCGTTCAGGATACTATCGCTCAGCAATCGTATAGGTTCACCGGCTTCCGTTTCTCCGATGATAATATTGTATCCCACCAGAACGGCAGCCAGGGTAGCAGCTGCCTGAGCATTACTCAATCCGAAAATCAGCCGCCGTTCATCCACCGAAAAGCGGTAAGTTTTCTGCGTAAGCCATGCGGCGGTGAATTTTGCCGAAGTTGCAACAACAATCATGACAGCTGCTACACGAATTGTTTCAAAGTCTTTGAAAAATGCCCGATAATCAATCAGCATTCCTACACCAATCAGAAAGAACGGAATAAAGATAGCATTGCCAACAAACTCAACCCTGTTCATCAGTGGTGAAGTAGGGGGAATAAGCCTGTTAAGTGCAAGTCCGGCCAGAAATGCTCCGATAATGGCTTCTATACCGGCAATCTCGGCAAGTACAGCACCAAGAAATACCATTACCAGAACAAAAATATACTGCGAAACATTATCTTCATATCGTTTGAAAAACCAGCGGCCAATTAAGGGAAACAAAAGCATAATGATAAGTCCGAAAACGAGAATGGAGACCGATAGTTTGATCCAGAATTCCGAATTTACCTCGCCGGTTGTCATACCCACTATCACCGCCAGTACCAGCAGTGCCAGGGTATCGGTAATCATGGTTCCGCCAACTGTAATATTGACTGCCTTGTTTTTTACCACTCCCAGTTTGCTAATAATAGGGTAAACAATGAGCGTGTGGGAAGCAAACATACTTGCAAGCAGGATAGAAGTTGGCATTGTAAACTCAAGAATGTAGTAACCGGCCAGTATTCCCATCACCATTGGAATGGTAAAAGTGTATAAACCAAAGATTATACTTTTTCCGCTGTTCTTTTTAAAATCCGCAAGATCAATCTCCAGTCCGGCAAGAAACATAATATACAACAATCCGGCGGTTCCGGAAAGAATAATACTGCTGTCGCGCTCCATCAGATAAATGCCGTTTGGGCCGATTATTGCTCCGGCGATGATTAGTCCAAGAAGGTGCGGTATTTTAAACTTATTCAGAAGAATGGGCGCAAATAAGATAATTATGAGTATAAGCAGGAATTTCAGGACCGGATTGGTTAACGGCAAAGTTGAATCAAGTATACTCAGTAATACCATGTTATTGTCCTTAAGATGTTAGAAATCCTGCTCATCGTTTTGAAGTAGGTCAGCTAAATCATATACTGCTGCTTTCAGGTTCACGATTCTGAATTAACAAAATTACGCACAATTTGTCGCAAAACAAGTCCCGTCTCATACCATGCGTGGAAGAAGGAAAGTTGTCGAATTCCATTTCGCATTCTCCCGGGAAAGAAAAAGTAGTGGGACGTGCCGGATTCGAACCGGCGACCTTTTGCGTGTGAAGCAAACGCTCTGAACCTGCTGGGCTAACGTCCCCCAGAACAGTAAATTTACATCTGTTTCCTTAATAAATCGGTTAACCGCCAGGCTAAAAAAATTATTAAAATGATAAATGTTTCGCTTGCGCGGATGTTCATCGTGGCGTATCTTACTCCTTGAAATTTGATTAGAATCTGATCATGTGCAGGAGATTTATTTTAGGAAGCAGCCATACGGACATAGAGAAAAGGTTTGGCACACGCTCGTTACCGGCTTCTGAACCGCTTGTTCCTGTTGTTGTTACGGAAGGTGACCATTCCCTGATCATTACCAGCGAAAACCCCGATAGTTACACTCTGTCGCGTTTCGGTATGACTCCGGCCTGGGCCAGGCAGCCGATACAGCTGATAAATGCCCGGGCCGAGGGCGATAAAAATCCGGATAACGACCCGGCTTTCAGAGGCTCCAGGGCAATCTTCATGAAACCGGCATTTAAAAAATCTCTTTTCAACCGCCGCTGCCTGGTGATTGCCGATGCGTACCTCGATCGATTAGGTCATCCTTCGGCCCTGCCCCTCCTTGTATATCTTAAAAACAAACGGCATCCGCTGGCTTTTGCCGGTTTATACGATCTGTGGACCGATCCGCTTACCCGTGAAGTGGTGCATTCGTTTGCCATAATAACCACTACTGCCAACAGCCTTATCCGGGGAATACCGGCGTATCGCATGCCGGTAATTCTTCCGTTCGGGAAAGAAACCCGCTGGCTGAAACCGGATCTGAGTCTGGCTGCTGTGCTGGAAATGCTCAACCCCTATCCTGCCGCTGAAATGAATGCCTATCCGGTAAGCCGCGAAACAGAAGGAAATGGACCGTTTTCACTGTCAATACTTAAAGCTTCAGGGCCTCCCCTTTCGGTTGAAAAGGAGTTGCCGGCAATAAAAACATCTTCGCACTACGCCCATAAGAAGAAACCATAGCATGACAGGCAACAGTTGTAGGTTTTATTAATGTATAAGGCCATAACATCAGATACTAATAATTATCAGCATTCGAAAGCCAGGGAAACAGGATTTCATCAAATTGCCCGAAAATCCTTCCGGAGATTTCTCTATTTTTACCGTCTGAATCTAGTTGAATTACCATGCCTAAAAGAGTTTCCGTCATCAAGTCTACCGGTGAGATGCAGGACTTCTCGGAAGAGAAGTTGTATCAGTCGCTGCAAAATTCCGGAGCATCGGAGGAGATGATTGAGTCTATTATCAGCGAAATCCGCAAAGACCTTTACGAGGGCATTCCAACCAGGAGGATTTATCAGAAAGCGTTCCGGCTGCTGCGCAGGCAGATGAATGCACTGGCCGCCAGGTACAGCCTGAAAAAAGCAATTATGGAACTTGGACCTACTGGATATCCTTTCGAGAATTTTGTTGGTAAACTGATGAGCCGTATGGGATATGAGGTTCAGGTCGGACAGATTGTAAAAGGCCGCTGCGTATCGCACGAGGTGGATGTGGTTGCCTGGAACGGCAGTCATAAAATTATGGTGGAATGCAAATACCATAATGCTCCCGGAAAAGTCAGCAGTGTTCAGGTTCCATTATACATTCAGTCCCGGTTTCTGGATGTAAAATCGAAATGGGAGGAAACGGAACGGAAGCACAAATATCAGTATGAAGGATGGGTGGTAACCAACACCCGGTTTTCAACGGATGCGGAGGATTATGGCCGCTGCGCCGGACTTCGTCTGATAGGCTGGGACTATCCCCGAAAGGGAAGCCTTAAGCAGCTTGTGCAACAGGCCGGAGTTTTCCCGGTAACGGCGATTACCAGTCTGAACACAAAACAAAAGCAACAACTGATTGAACGCGGAATTGTTTTATGCAGCGACGTACTGAGGGATCCCGCATCACTCAACTTTCTGCAGATGAAAGACAAAACCGCAGAAAAGACGGTTGCGGAGGCCAAAACACTGGTTGAACTGGCTACTGCCAACAGCAATGTCAGGTAAAACTGGCCGGGCTGCCAAAAGCTCTGCAAATACGGTTATTGTGGCAGAACAGTAAGAACCAGCAACGAAATTAAGTACTGAACCGGCGGATTTAATTAAAATAATGCAACAAATGTTAACCAGAAGCCTGTTTATTTGTTTAAAGGAAAACGATTAGATCAGGATGCCGGTTCCGGGATGCAGCAAATGGAAAAATAACTCCCCAGCTTGTTAAACAGCGGAAATCACGTAGGTTTGTAACTGCAGAAACTGCGTGTATCGATATTGCGTCTTGATTTCCGCAGTGCAGCAACCAACTTTAAATCATCCGGAAAGCGGGTATAAACCCGACGACCCAATTCATCGCAACAATTATTAAGATGCTAAACATCGCAGGAGAAAAGACCGCAATTACGTTCGGAGAAGCAAGGATAACCTATAATATGCTGAATGGCAAGATTAACCACTATGCCGGTATTTATCAATTAATGCCAGGCAGACATGCGGTAATATTCAGCGAAAACCGACCGGCATGGGTATATGCCTTTTATTCGGTATGGAAAAAAGGCGGAGTTGTAATTCCGGTTGATTACATGGCGACGGCCGCAGAAGTTGCTTATATACTGAGCGACAGTGAACCGGATGTTATCTTCTGTTCCCCTGTCACTTCCGAAACCATGCAAAAGGCCGTTGAGATTTCGGGTTGCAAAGCCAGGGTAATCCTTATCGACAGCGAAGAGCTTACAGAAACGGAGGCAGTTGCCGACCCCGGCATGCCGGTTGCCGACCCCGATGAAACGGCAGTAATCATCTACACCAGCGGCACAACCGGAAGCCCCAAAGGGGTTATGCTTTCGTACCGGAACATTCTCGTAAACGTGGATGCCGTAAGCAAGCACATTCCGATTTACAATTCCGAATCACGCGTACTTGTTTTGCTGCCTCTACACCATATCTTCCCCCTCGTCGGGACAATGATAATACCGCTTTACCTTGGCGGGATGATGGCAATTAGCCCAAGCATGGCCTCAGAGGATATCATCCGAACTCTGAGCGTGAATCGGGTTACCATTCTCATCGGCGTTCCACGTTTATATGCTGCTATACGCAAAGGCATCGTTGATAAAATTAATAAGAGCTTTGTTGCCAGGGTGCTGTTTGCGCTGGCACGCAGGTTAAACTCAAAGAAATTTTCAAAGACCGTTTTTGGCACGGTTCACCGAAAATTCGGGGGAGCGCTTGAAACACTTGTTGCCGGCGGAGCAGCGCTTGACACGGAAGTTGGCAACGACTTCAAAACACTTGGTTTTGAAGTTCTTGAAGGCTATGGTATGACGGAAGCTGCACCTATGATCACCTTCACCCGTCCGGGCAGGGTCCGGATTGGTTCACCGGGCGAATGCGTTTCCGAAATGCAGATACAGATCAGCGACGGGGAAATTATTGCCAAAGGGCCAAACGTAATGAAAGGTTACTACAAGAGTCCGGAAGCCACGGCCGAGGTACTCAAAAACGGATGGCTCTATACCGGCGACCTGGGATATATCGACAAAGACGGCTTTTTGTACATTACAGGACGTAAAAAAGAGATCATTGTACTTTCGAACGGGAAAAATGTAAACCCGGTTGAGCTGGAAGACGAGCTGATTCAGTCGCCGCTGATCCGCGATTGCGGTGTTTTCTTCGAAAACGACCAGCTACAGGTTTTGGTTCTTCCGGAAGCTTCGGCTTTGCAGGAATTCCCCGGACGTGAGGCAGAAGACATTATACGCTGGGAGGTAATAGAGCCGTTTAACCGCAGAGTTTCAGCCTACAAGAAAATCATGCGTCTGCACATAACCGGCGAGGAATTGCCCCGCACCAGACTCGGGAAGTTACAGCACCACAAACTGGTTGCACTGGTGCAAAAGCAGCACATTGCCGAGGTCACCCAACCAGTTATCGACCATCCGGAGTACATCCTGATTGCCGAATACCTTGAAAAGGAAAAAGGGCAGCGTATTTTACCATCTTACCACCCGGAAATGGATCTCGGAATGGATTCCCTCGACAAGGTGGGATTTCAGGTCTGGCTGCAGCAAACGTTCGGTGTTGATATACCTCCCCAGAAAATGGCGGAATTTATCAATCTTGCCCAGCTGGCTGAATGGGTTGCCGACAATAAAAGTAAAATGGAAGAAGGCGATGTTAACTGGAACGACATCCTCAGAGAAAAACTTGATATGCCGCTTCCGTCTACCTGGCGCATCGGCAGTCTTGCATTCCGCTTGTCGCGTTATCTTTTTCACTCTTTTTTCAGATACAGTACTCAGGGAGTTGATAACATTCCCGACGGGCCCTGTATTATTGCACCAAATCACCAGAGTAGTTTCGACGGTCTTTTAGTGGCTTCGGCAATGAAAACAAAACAAATACGGGCTACCTATTTCTATGCCAAGGAAGACCATTTCCGGCAGAAATTTCTGAAATACCTGGCTGCACGCAACAACATCATCATTGTAAACCTTAACCTTGACCTTAAACAGTCAATCCAGGCTCTGGCTGAAGTGCTGAGGCAGGGTAAAAAACTCATCATCTTCCCCGAAGGAACCCGGACCATAAACGGGGAACCGGGACATTTTAAGAAGACCTTTGCAATCCTGGCAACGGAGCTGAATGTTCCAATTGTGCCGGTAGTAATCGACGGAGCATACAAAGCACTTCCCAAAGGAAGTCACTTTCCGCGGCTGTGGACACGAATAAGCGTGGAATTCCTGAAACCTGTTTCCCCCGAAGGCCATTCTTACGAATCGCTTACCCATGCAGTACGCGACAAGGTGCAGGACAGATTTATTGACAACCTTCGTGCTTTACATAACGAGGACCAGGATGAAGACCAGAGCTGAACGGATACTAAATTCTGCCTTCAGTTCTTAGAAAAGGAATTCTGAACCAGACTGGCAAATCCGAACGGTTCCATAAAATTACCACCAATTTTAAACGTAACGAAAGAGGCTGCCCCTTCACGGGACAGCCTCTTTTATTTTTGCGGGTTTCAACGCGGAATCAGTGCATAATTACTGTTTTAAACTGCAGCACTTTTCCGCTTCCCGACAACCGGAGCATATAATAACCTGCAGGGAGGTCTTCCACTGCCAGGGTCATGATATTATCGGCCTTTTCAGGGACGATAATCCTGCGTACCTCGCGGCCTGCTGCATTCAGAAGGGTAATTTCGCTTATACCTTCAAAGCCTGCGGCTGATTCAACCGTTATCAGGGACGTAACCGGATTGGGATATACCTGGTAAGCTATTCCGCCATCCTCCATGCCATCGGCAACTTTGGCCAGCCTGCGGTACCTGAGTGTAGCCGAGGTAGTATTGGTACCACATCCCGAAACGGTAGTTACCAGCTTCACCTGTCCAGTAAAAGTAGCCGTCCAGGTTATTTTGGCATCGTCGCCGCAGTTGTTGTTGTCGTATGCCAGAAATGCATCCGTTGCCTTATTGCGGAGGGTAAGTTCGGTGTCGAACGGCGCCACGGCACCATCGGCCGAACAGTAAGAAAATACATACGTGCTTCCGATTGTTACATTAAATGCGGTGTATTCACCTCCGTATATGTTCTTTTGCGATTTCCAGTTAGTACCCGGGGTAATAATATTCGACGGATACTGCACGCTGCTGTTGCAGCCGGGATCGGTGCTGGTAACGCTAATGGCAACTGCAGCCAGGTTGTTGTTTTCATTGCTTTCGGCAACCTGGTTATCGGCATCTGCTCTGAACAACAGATAGTAGCTTCCGGTTGCTGTTCCGGCAGGTATCGTTATTAAACTGCTGTATGAAAGATTTGCATTAACTGCAAGCGCACCAACCGGTTCCGTTGCCAGATAGGTGTCGCCCGTATTGTATTGATTATCGGAGGATAGATAATACTTCAGGTTTGAAGTACCTGCATTTGCATCCCCCTGATTTACAATGATAAAACTTGCTGTAACGGACTGACCTGAGGTAATCTCAACCGGAGTAAGGGTAGCGGATGTAATCAACAGGTCGGGAGCCGTGGTAACGGTCAGCACGCCGAGTGTGGTGTACGCCAGGTTATTGGCTTCGTTACCCTCGGTTACAGTTCCTGTTGCATCGGCTACAAACAGAATAAAGTAATTGCCTGCAGCGGTCGATGACGGAATGGTCAGGGTTTTCGTTACATCCGCTACCGCATTAGCAGCCAGGGAAGCAACGGTATACTGACCGAGCGTGACATCGCCCTGACTGTAGGCATTATCGGCAGAAAGATAAAAATTTAGCACGGAACTCCCGGCAGATGCACCGCCAATATTCTTAACCTGACAGGAAGCGCTGACAGCATCTCCGGCATAAACACTGCCGGGACTTACAGAAGGACTCTGAACGATCAGGTCGGCCAGGGGTTCAGGTTCCGACATCTGGAAGGAGAAAATACGGGTTTTCCGGGCAGCGGAGGGTCCAACATACTGATTGGTATACCAGAACGTGCGGTCGTCGACCGGATCGATGCTGATTCCCGAATAATCGCCCCAGCGGTTGTAAGCTGTCTGGGAATAGGCTCCCGTAACAACCGTTTGTTCGGCCAGATCGAGGGTTCCGTTACCGGCAGCATAGGCAGTAGACGATTGTCCTGTGTATCGTATTCCGGGATAGAGGGATGAGCTTGAGATGGAATATCCCAGTCCGATTTCATTCTGTCCGTTCAGTCGAATACTACCCATCCAACGCGAATGACCGTCGGGGGCATAGGTTCCCGTCTGCCTGAGCGACCAGGTCCCGCTAGTTTTTCTAAGCTCGTACCAGCGTATGCCTGCGTGATCGGTATTGTCAACGTCAACGGTATGGCAGCATACAATGGTCTGGTATGCACCGAAATTGCGGTACTGGGGGGCATTCATCACAACTTGCGGAATTGCATCGAGTTCGCGTGTGGTGGCTGGCTGTTTTATATTGTCCCAGTTAGCTCCGAAATTGCTGTCGAAAGCGGGAACATTGAGCTGCTGAACCCTCGAAAACGTACTGTTAGCAGGAGATGTCCAGTTGACGGCCAACTCATAAATCCACAACTGATCCGATCCCCCGGCTATGGCATCGTCGTTAATGGTAATAAACAGTCCGGGACTGCCGGAAGGCGCGAACGGTCCATCGCTGTCGACCGGCGGAACACACATAAACCCGTCAATGGTAGTCGGCCTCCAGGGATTATCAAATCCGACCATCCTTGCTGTTTGTCCATTAAGCATTTGATTGCGTTCTACAACGTAAATATCCTTTTTACCTGTAGATGCGGTATTGGTACCCATATAGTAACCATCAGGCCAGATGCCGATTTTTTCGTAATCGGGCATATCGTCCACATCAAAGGAATACCGGTGCCAGCTGCCCGTGGGATCATTTGTCTGTGATACGGCAAAAAGCATGTAATCGTTTCTGCCACATATGGAAAATTCCACCACCAGCCAGCGGTCGGCCTGATCGTCGTAAAGAACAATGGGATCTCCGTCGTTACAGGTGGCACCGGTAACTCCGCTGAAAAGCGTATTCAGGTTTGCTGGTCCGGCTACCAATTGTCCGGTTTTAGAATAAATGGCATAAACGGTATTGATGGTTTGCATGTAGTGGTTCGGACCTACGGCTCCGTTTGCATCCGGTGGATAATACGGCGACGTCTGACCATCAAACGAAGTAATTGGTGCCCGGGGTGGCATCGTTTCACCCATGCGTTTCTGCCAGGCAGGATCATCGCCTTTTGGCTGAGCAGTTGCTGCAAACGGATAGAGCCTTTCCCTGATTTTTTCGTTGCGGGGCTTCATGGCATCCGCTTCAAGCTTTTCATATTCATCGGCCGTCATTGCCGGAATATCGCGCAAGGGCGCCGACAATCCGTGGTACGTCCCCGTCCCGACGTAATCGGGTGAAATCACATCTTCCTGTGCATAAGCACCGATTGCTCCAAGAAACAGAAATCCCGGAAACAGCATAAAGATTTTTTTCATTTGAAAAAATTTGGTTTAACTTTTAAGACCCTGTGTGGATTACACCTTAAAGTTACAACTGCCTGAGGCGAAATTGTTCTCTGTGATTCAAATATTTTCCAACTTTATTATTCTGCTAAAATTATTGACGATCCGATGTATACAAAGCCAATAAACATCAAATCTGCAAACCGGACGATGGTTTGCTTTCCTATTCTGCATATCCCGCAAACGGATTGAGTGCGCAAACCACAGGAGCCTGGAAAAAGGACATGCCGTTCTATATGGAAAAAATATTATGCGAATGAATTTCTGCCGCTACGTTTAGCTTATTACTGTAATAACTGAAATGGTTTTATGTTTCGCATCGGCCTGAATTTGTACCTTTGCATCACCCAAAATCCAGTATCATGTCCATTGCAAACAGCCCGCTTCCCCTGCCCCGGTTTTCCGACATCATCAATGCCCAGTCGCGTTTACGCGATGTTGTAAAGCAAACTCCGCTCGAGCGCAGCAAGTCGTTTTCGGCTATGGCGGATGCCGAAGTATACCTGAAACTGGAGAACTTTCAGACCACCGGATCGTTCAAGGTCAGGGGGGCGTATTACAAAATCAGCAACCTGAGCGAAGAGGAAGCATCGCGCGGTGTTCTGTGTGCTTCCGCAGGAAACCATGCACAGGGAGTAGCCTATGCCGCAACAAAACTTGGGGTAAAAAGTACAGTATTTATGCCGGTATTTGCACCGCCCCTGAAAGTAATAGCCACCCGCAGCTACGGAGCCGAAGTAATTCTTACCGGTGAAACGTTTGATGACGCCTTTAATGCAGCCCTTGAATTCCAGGAGAAGACGGGAGCCACTTTCGTTCATCCGTTCAACGACCCTTACATCATCGCCGGGCAGGGAACGGTAGGACTGGAGATATTTGAACAACTCCGGAATGTTGACGAGGTGTTTGTACCTATAGGCGGAGGCGGACTCATCGCCGGGATTGCCATTGCGCTCAAGCAGCTCAATCCCTCCATCCGCATTATCGGAGTGGAAGCCGACGGTGCACAATCCATGAAAGTCTCGATTGAAAAAGGCGGCCCCACGGCTCTGACTTCGGTAAATACGATTGCCGACGGAATTGCTGTAAAATCTCCGGGCAACCTTACGTATGAGGCTGCCAGCAGTCTGGTGGATGAATTTGTGGTGGTAAACGATGCCGAAATGGCGCGAACGGCTTACCTTCTGCTGCAACGGGCCAAAATCCTGACCGAGCCCTCGGGTGTTGCAGCCATGGCTGCCATACTTTTCCGTAAAACGGATGTTAAAGGCCGAAAGGTAATCCCGGTTATCAGCGGAGGCAACATCAACATGAGCATTCTGGAACAGATTCTCGATAAGGGAGTTATGGACGAGGGACTAAGAGCCCGGATTCAGGTACTTATCCCGGATCAGGCGGGGATGCTGAAGTCGATCATTTCAATCCTTGAGCGGATGAAAGCCAATATCCACGACATAGAGCATGAACGCTCAACCACTTCCGTGCCGGTCGGATACGTTCAGGTTACCATCACATTTAACCTTCAGGATACTACCCAGTTGCCAACCATACTTACCGAACTCGACAAAAAAGGGATGCAGTATCAGGTACTCAGGTAAGATTTCTTGAAAACTTTCGTTCACAGGCCGGGGTCTGAACAAGCCCTGCATTTGATATACCGCCGATGAAAACCATAGGACTGCTTTCCGACACCCACGGCCACATCCCTGAAAAGGCCTTCAGTTTTTTGAATGCCTGCGATGAAATATGGCATGCGGGCGACATTGGCAATCTGGAAACTGCCAAAACCCTGGCCTCGCTGAAACCATTCCGGGCCGTCTACGGAAACATTGACGGCTACGACATCCGCTCGTTTTATCCATTATACCAGGATATTATGTGTGAAAATGTGCGGGTGCTGATGATGCACATCGGGGGATATCCCGGAAAATATACTACAGAAGCCCGTAAACTAATCTACGAATTAAAACCCGGACTTTTCATCTCAGGTCATTCGCATATATTAAAGGTGGTAAACGATCCGAAAAACGGATTACTTCATATTAATCCCGGTGCAGCAGGAATCTCGGGTCTGCATACCGTATCCACCCTTGTGCGGTTTGTGATCGGCGGCAAGGACATAAGTGACCTGGAAATTCTGGAAATCCCGCGGAAACTTACGGTCTGAGTCTGTCTGCCGAACGCACCATCGCTTCGTCTTTACGGATTCCCCTGTATGCCAGAACTGCTAGAACGAGTCCGGCCAGCATCAGGTAAATGGCAGGATGGTTGAATTCGGTTTCGATACCGGTGAGCGCAGAAAGCATCCCTCCTACCTGAAAAAATACCAGCGCGATATCCACAAGGATGAGTCCTACCAGAAAACGCACCAGCTTCAGCTGTGCCGGGCGGTTTTTGTAAAGAAATATACTCAGTAAGGAAAGCAGCACTGCGCCGGCGGTTACAATCTGCAATCCCAGCAGCAGGCTTTTACCGGCCTCCACAGCCGGGCTGGAACTGTCGCGCAAGCCGCTGATATAAACCTCCAGATAGATCTGAATGTTATCTATGTAGGTGAGAAGGGGAAAGAAAAAAGCCAGAACGAGAACCGTTGCGCAAAGAGCCAGGTAAAGGGATTGAATACGTTGAATCATGGTGATGATCTTTTGTGCAAAGATACGCCTTCCATTGATTTTGAAAACCCCGGTCCGTAAAATACTTTAGCCGTTAAATTGCCATACCTTTGCCCAGCACTTACGATAACCGGCATAATTTAATCCATGAACCGGATCAACGCACGTGCATCTTTTATCAAGCACTGGTATAAAACAATAATGAAACACATCCGGAACATTATCTGGGACTTCAACGGAACCCTGCTCGACGACCTGGACCTTTGCCTTGAAATCATCAATGTACTGCTGGAGAGGCGAGGCATTAAACCGCTTTCGCGGGAAAGGTATCTGGAAATTTTTACCTTCCCCGTTAGAGATTATTACCTTGCAGCAGGTATGAACTTCAGAAGCGAGCCATTCGAAGCGGTTGCAAAGGAATACATGGACATCTACCTCTCAAGGGTTTGCAGCATTCCCCTTCATGCAGGAACTGCCGGCATTCTGAATCGGTTCCGCGAAAACGGTTTTGAGCAAATCATACTGTCGGCCATGGAACAGGAAGAATTGCTGCGTGTGGTGCACTGCAACGGCATCGAAGAATATTTCAGGCAAATTTTCGGCATCAGCAACCACCTCGGTGGAGGTAAGCTGGAGCTTACGCAGACGGTGATGCAGGTTACAGGCTTCGACCCCGCAACTACCTGCCTGATCGGCGACACCCTTCACGACATGGAAGTAGCAAGAAAAGCCGGAATACGTTGCATACTGATTGCCAACGGGCACCAATCGGAAAAGCGGCTGGCAGAAACGGGACTTCCAGTGGCAGGCGATATACGAGAACTGCCCTCGCTTTTCGGACTTTAACACTTACATACTAACAAGCCGTAACGGGCCGTTATTCCATCCTGTAAAGGTATGAATAAAGACCCGGCTGAGCTGAATTTGGCCATTTTCCTTACCTTTGGCACACAAGCATGCTTTATGAGCGAACCGAAAAATATTCATCTGCTCTACATTTCGCGCTGGTATCCCACGGCTGCCGATCCCATGCTGGGACTGTTCGTGAGGAAACATGCACTGGCAGCTGCAGAAGCCGGCTACATTGTTACCACAGCATATGCAACACCCCGTACAGGCGAAACTGCAAACCAGGGATCCGGATACGAAATTCTCCATGAAGGCCGGCTGACCGAAGTAATCGTCGGCTACGACAACCGGGGCATCTTCCGGGGATTAAGGCAGGCAGCAGCCTGGATAAAAGCCATCCGTAAAGCCGCGGAGATAAACGGTAAACCGCAGCTGATTCATGCACACATACTTACCCGGGCAGGACTGCTTGCCCTTTTTGCTTCCTGCATTTGGCGCATCCCTTATCTTGTTACCGAGCACTGGTCGCGCTATTACCCTGAAAACCTGCAATTCAAAGGCTTTTTTCTAAAAAAGGCCACACAATGCGTGATCCGGCATGCTGCCGCCGTAACGGTAGTATCGAAGCGACTGGAGAATGCGATGCATGCACGGGGACTAAAATTTACTTCCAGTCCTGTTGGCAATGTTGTGGACACTGCACTTTTTCATCCCGAAGGGCGCACACTGACTGCCACTCCCCGCATACTGAACGTAAGCTGTTTTGAAGAAAAATCGAAAAACCTGAGGCTGCTGATCGATGCATTCACAATGATTCACAAGCAGTTCCCGGAAGCCCGGCTGATTCTCACCGGAGAGGGATCTGACAGGGATTCAACAGAGAAGTATGCCGCAGAAAAGAATCTGCCGGCCGTTGCCGTCCAATTTACCGGAATGCTTACCGGACAAAGCCTGGCATGGGAAATGAAACAAGCTACCTGTCTGGCAATAAGCAGCAATTACGAAACCTTTGGCATAGTCGCCTATGAAGCCATGGCTTGCGGAGTACCGGTAGTAACTACCGATGTTGCCGATCTGAAGGATTTTATCGGGGAACGTTACGGACGTATCGTTCCGGATGGCGATGTAAAGGCTATGGCCGAAGCTCTTGCAGAAGTAATTGAAAAACGGGAAGAATTTCCGGTCAGCGAAATGGCTGAAGCGGTGGCTCAGGCATACGGCAGTCGTGCAGTTACCGGGCAATTGAATTCTTTATACCAGGTAATTTTAAGAAAGCGATGACAGAAACCGGTAAACGTAAAATCCTGAGATTTGCCTTGATGTGCAGGGAAACCGGCATGCAGGAATGGCAGGCCAGGGCTGTAGAACGTTTGCTGTCGGAAGGCATTGCCGAACCGGTTCTTGTGATCGTACCCGCCCAGAATCCTGAAGAGAAAAAGACTTCATTTACATCAAAACTCGCATCCTATCCTTGGAAAAAAATCCTGTTTAAAAAGTATTACCAGTATTTTTTCAAACCGGAGGATTTTCGGATAACAAATCATCCTCAAGGACTTGAAAAAGTGCCCGTACTCAGATGCCGGACGTCCCGCAAAGGAAAATACAGCGAGTACTTTAGCAACGAAGATCTGGAGTCGATCCGGTCCTATACCCCGGATTTCATATTAAAATTTGCCTTCGGGATAATCCGCGGGCCTGTGCTTACGGCAGCTCCTTACGGAGTATGGTCGTTTCATCACGGCGATGAGCTGAAATACAGGGGTGTCCCCCCTGCTTTCAGGGAGATACTGCATCACGATCCGGTTACGGCTTCCATACTGCAGAGGCTCACCGAAACGCTCGACGGAGGCATTGTTCTCCGTAAAGGGCATTTCCCCACGATTGGTCATTCATGGAAAGCCAACCTTACACAGGCCATCCGTTTATCGGAAAACTGGCCGGCAGATGTGTGCCGTGAAATAGCCCTACAGCATACCTTTCCGTCGCAGGCTGAACCGGCAACGCCAATGACCGGCATTTACACAGAACCTGAAAATACCACCATGCTTCAGTTTCTGCTGCAGTTGCTGGCAAACAAACTGAAATTCCATTTCCGTGACCTGCTTGAAGCTGAAAAATGGACTACAGGAGTTTTACGGGCACGAACCGCTGAGATTATCGGCAATATAGATTTCTCCATTGACCCGGATGCTGTCGACTGGATTGGAGCAGAAGGCAAAAACCGCTACTTTGCGGATGGCTTTGCGCTGCGCGACGATCAGCAACTCCTGCTGCTGTTTGAGGATTACTCCTATCAACGGGGCAAGGGCATTATATCGGCATGCAGATACAGCGTTCGCGACGGGGTAGCCGGAGAAATTAACTGTGCGCTGGAAGAACCATGGCACCTCTCCTACCCTTTTATATTCGTTCACGAAAACGAAACTTACTGCATCCCTGAAGCCAAGGATCACGGATCGATTGAGCTGTATCGCCTCGACAAGCCGGAGATGAAGCTGAAACACGTGCGCACGCTGATCCGGGGTGTAGCGGCAGCCGACCCGACACTGGTAATGCACAACAACGACTTCTATCTGTTTTTCACCCCGGCCCATGCTACCAACGTGGAATTGCACATCTGGCATTCCGAAACCCTGGAAGGACCGTATGTTCCGCACCAGCTTAATCCGGTAAAGGCAGACGTGGCCAATGCCCGTCCGGCAGGACCATTTTTCCGTCTCGACAACAAACTTTACCGCCCGGCCCAGGATTGCTCTCATACATACGGAGGCCGGGTAATCATTAATGAAGTCAATATTCTCACCGGCAATGCCTTCCTGGAAACTCCGGTAGGAATGGTTGAGCCACCCGCCGGCTTTTCGGGATTGCACACGATCTCATTCGCTGGCGATTTTCTGTATTTTGATTCTAAGAAAATGGTGTTTTCTCCGGCCGGATTCCTCCAACGGCTGTTGCAGAAAATTGGCAGAACCAAGCGCAACGATCAAACTAAAGGGGTATGATCCGGCAGATATTTTCAACCACCGCTGCACGGTTTACCATTGCCCTTATAAATCTGGGAATCGTATGGATTTCAGCCCGGTCACTCGGAGCTGAGGGCATGGGAACCATATCGCTGCTTATTCTTGGAGTCAGTATACTGCAAATGATCAGCGCTTTGATGGGTGGAAGCGCACTCGTATACCAGGTACCACGGCATCCGCTGATCCAGCTGATGGCTCCATCGTGGGTATGGGCAACGATTGTTTCGGTGGCAGGCAGTCTGCTGCTCAAAGCATTGGGACTTATTCCGGCAGAGCTGACCGCAGCCCTGGCTGCAATTTCGATACTTCAGGCATTATTCGCCATTAATCAGAACGTACAGCTCGGGCGCGAGCGTGTGATGGCCTACAACCTGGCCGCAGTTATTCAGTCGGCCGTAATGTTTGGCACCTTGTTGCTTTTCTATTTTGCTGCCGGATGGAAAGAGGTTGGGGCTTATGTTGCGGCTATGATGGTATCGCTTGGGCTGGCAGTTCCATTAAGCTTCAGCGGGCACATGCGTGAACTTTTCCGCGGCCCGGCATGGAAAGCTTCGGTGGTGCGCGAAACGCTGAAATTCGGAGGCTACATACAAACGGCCAGTTTTATGCAGCTTTTCAACTACAGGCTGGGGTATTATATCATTGAAAAATACTTTGACCGCGCTACGTTGGGTGTATTTTCCATCGGCGTTCAGATTGCGGAGAGCGTATGGATTATTTCAAAAAGCATCGCACTGGTTCAATATTCCCGGATTTCCAATGCTCCGGATACGGAATACAGCCGCCGCATCACCATCGATTTCATAAAATTCACTGGTATTTTTACTGCGTTGACGACGTCTGTACTGCTGCTATTGCCGCCTGCATTTTTCGAACTGGTTTTCAGATCCGGTTTCAGCCGCACCGGCGATGTAGTACTGAGTCTGGCACCCGGAATTGTTGCCGTTGCCGTTTCACTGATGTTCAGCCATTATTTTTCGGGCAGCGGAAAACCCTGGCACAACACTATTTCTTCAGCCATTGGACTGGCATTTACGGTTGTCCTTGGCTTCTCCCTGATCCCGGCTTATGGACTGACGGGGGCAGGCATAACGGCATCGGCAGCATATCTGGCCGGTACAATCTATCAGATGGTTGCATTTAGTCGCCTAACGAACACCCGCTTGCGCGAGTACATCCCCGGAAGAAGGGATGCAGGCAGGATCAAATCCATGGCTCTTTCAATTATATGTGAAAAGCAGTTCTGAGGTACTGCATAGATACGGAAGGGTATCGGACCGGGCGATTTATGGGGGTACCTTCTGTCTGACGAATGCGAATTGCCATTCGAGAAACAATTTTTGGCCTTTAATCCTTACTTTTACACAAAAAAAGTACGATGCTCCTTTACCGGGCTTTCTTCATTCTGACGACAACTGCCTTTTTGTTCACCGCTTTGCCCCTGAAATCACAGGATACAATATGGGGGAATGCCGGTATTCATTGTGTTTCGGACGATGAACAGAGGTTGTATGAACTGATCTCGGAATACCGGAGGGTAAATAATCTTCCCGGGCTTACCCTGAGCAAATCGCTCTGTTACGTAGCCAGGGTGCACATGATGGATTTATCGATGAACCGGCCCGATTTCGGCGGATGCAACCCCCACAGCTGGTCGTCGCGCGGACCTTGGAAACCATGCTGTTACGCCCGTGATGAAAAGAGAATTGCCTGTATGACAAACAAACCCAGAGAGCTTACGCCATACAAGTCGCCGGCCTGGGAAATCGTTTACGAAGCCGGAGAACCCGCCGGGGCTGAAGACGCCTTCGATCTGTGGACAAACATAAGCATTACGAAGGAGTACTTTTTAAACACCGGAAAGTGGACCAGGCCATGGAAAACAATAGGTATAGGTATTTATGGAGATTATGCCTGCGTGTGGTTCGGAGAAAGCGACGATCCGGAAGGAACAGCACGCCCGTGCAGCGAACCGGCCGAAGCCGTTCCGGCGGCTGCAGATGCCCCTTCAGCCTCCGGCATACCGCAGTTTTTTATCATCACAGGCTCTCTTAATACCCTTGAAAAAGCCAACTCCGAAGTTGCCCGGCTGAGAAGCGCAGGATACAGCGATGCCAGGCTGCTGCTGTCGGGATCCAATTTCCGGATAGCCATTGCCTCCTACCCTTCCGAACCGGAAGCACAGAAACAATTACCTGCCATACAGCAAAAATTTCCCGGAGCCTGGGTACTCAAACCCGAATCACCCTGATTCAGCCAAAATTCCGACATCCCACATCATACCCAATTCGATTTCCGGAACAGCAACAGCATCCCGGACAATATCAGAATGCCCTGAAAGTGAATAAAAAAGCCTGAAAAAATCCTTTTCAGATGCTAATCGGGGAACATATCAACAAAACGCTTAAACTTTCAACACCCCCCTGCCATTTTCTTTGGTTTACTTTATCTTTGCAGCCTATGGAAGAATTGGAATATACTCAGAGTACACCTGGTCAGTACTCCGACGATACGGTAATTACACTCGACTGGAAGGAACACATACGGCTTCGGCCCGGAATGTATATCGGCAAACTGGGTGACGGCTCATCCCAGGACGATGGAATCTATGTACTTATTAAAGAGATTATCGACAACTCCATCGATGAATTTGTAATGGGCAACGGTCGCACCATTGAAGTTGCCATTAAGGATCAACGTGTTACAATTCGTGACTACGGTCGGGGTATGCCTCTGGGAAAAGTTATCGACTGTGTATCCAAAATCAATACCGGAGCAAAATACGACTCCAAGGTTTTCAAGAAAGCCGTCGGGCTGAACGGAGTCGGCTCAAAAGCCGTGAATGCGCTTTCGCGAAGCTTTACTGCCCAAAGCATCCGGGAAGGTAAAACCAAGATTGTGGATTTTGTCAGGGGTGAGATTGTCACCGATCATCCCGAGGAGCCTTGTCAGCTCAGGAGCGGAACCATTATCAGCTTTATTCCCGATGAAGATGTATTCGGACATTATCATTTTATTTCGGAATACATCGAGCAGATGCTATGGAATTATGTTTTCCTGAACAACGGTCTTACCATCTGGTACAACGGCGCCCGAATGCAGGCCAAAAACGGTCTGCTCGACCTGCTTGGGCGCAACATCAACGGCAACCAGATTATTTATCCCATCATTCAGATTAAGGATGAGGATTTTGAATGTGCGTTTACCCACAGCGCCCGTCAGTACGGAGAGGAATACTACTCCTTTGTAAACGGGCAGCATACCACCCAGGGAGGTACCCACCAGGCTGCTTTTCGCGAAGCTATAGTTAAGACTGTCCGCGAGTTCTATAAAAAAGACTTCGAGCCCAGCGACGTGAGGCAATCGCTGATCGCAGCAGTAAGCATTAAAGTGCAGGAACCCGTGTTTGAGTCGCAAACGAAAACCAAGCTGGGTTCGCAGCTGATGGAACCCGATGGTCAGGGCATCCGCAATTATGTAACCGACATCCTGAAAAAACAGCTCGACAACTATCTGCACATGAATGCGGATGTTGCTGAAGCCCTGCTGCGAAAAATCATGCAGAGCGAAAAAGAACGCAAGGAATTTGCCAACATCAAGAAGCTGGCAAAGGAGAGCGTGAAAAAGGTAAGTCTGCACAACAAAAAACTGCGCGACTGCAGAATTCATTACAACAGCAACGACAGCCGCCGCCTCGACACCACCCTGTTTATCACCGAGGGCGACTCAGCCAGCGGATCCATCACCAAATCGAGGGATGTTAACACACAGGCCGTTTTCAGCCTGAGGGGGAAACCGCTCAACTGCTACGGGCTAACCAAACGCGTGGTGTACGAAAACGACGAGTTCAACCTGTTGCAATCGGCCCTTAACATTGAAGAGGGCGTTGAAAATCTCAGATACAACAACATTGTGATTGCAACCGATGCCGACGTCGACGGAATGCACATCCGCATGCTGCTGCTAACCTTTTTCCTTCAGTTTTATCCCGATGTGGTTAAAACAGGGCATTTGTATATTCTGCAAACCCCTCTTTTCAGGGTTCGTAATAAGAAAAAAACAATCTACTGCTATTCGGAAGAGGAGCGGCAGTCAGCCATAGCCGAACTCAGCCCCAATCCTGAGATTACCCGTTTTAAAGGACTGGGAGAGATTTCGCCGGACGAATTCAAGGATTTTATCGGCATCAACATGAGACTGGATCCGGTTATTCTGCGCAAATCGTCGGAAATCCCCGAAATTCTTAGCTTTTACATGGGCCGAAACACACCCGACCGCCAAACCTTTATTATGGATAACCTCCGCATGGAAGAGGATATTGTAAAGGAAGATGTTACGGTGTAACCCGATAATATTATTCATTATAAACAGCTAACTCCTCAGCAAGGCGGGGTTAGCTGTTTTCGTATGCAGAGTCCGGAGTTTTATCGTATGCTCAGAAACGCCTTGCCCAGATTCCGGATGATATCGCGCGGCAGCAATGCTTCATAGCCCATGGAACCGGCAGCGATGTCGCCGGCCTTTCCGTGCAGCCAAACACCAAGCAAACAGGCATCCCTGGCCGGATATCCGGATGTAAGCAAACCCAGTATGATGCCCGTTAGTACGTCGCCACTGCCTCCGGCAGCCATTCCCGGGTTTCCGGTAGAATTAAAGAAGATGGTACCATCGGGCGTTGCTATCGCAGAATATGCTCCTTTCAGTACGACGTAAAGTTTATACCGCATTGCAAACGCGCGCAGCAGCCCGATGCGGTCGAAATGGTTCGAAACCGGTCCGGCCAGGCGTTCAAACTCTTTGATATGCGGAGTAAGAATGCTTCCCGGAGGCAGAAACGACAGCCAGGTCTTGTTTTCACCCAGAATATTGAGCGCATCTGCATCCAGCACCAGGGGAACACGGGCTTCCTGTATCAGCAATTTGAATGCGGCCATGGTTTGCTGTTCCATTCCAATACCAGGACCAGTGCCAATGGCTTTGTACACATCCAGGCGGGGCAGCGTTGAAAAAAAAGACTCTTCCGGATCAATGCTGACCATAGCTTCGGGCAGCGATGTCTGCATCACCATAAAACCGTCGGAAGGCAGGTGAACCGTAAGAAGTCCTGCTCCCGACCGCAGGCAGGCATGGGAAGCCAGGACGGCGGCACCAAATTTCCCTGTACTTCCGGCTATCAGCATTGCATGGCCGAAATTGCCTTTATGGGCAAAACGCGGCCGTTCACGGTACAGGCTGCGGCAGTCGGCTTTGGTCAGTAACATATGGTTGCAGCTGCAGTTATCGATATAATCGGGATGCAATCCGATATCGAGCACCTTCCATTTGCCGGTATATTGTTCATTCTCAGGCATAAAAAACGCCAGCTTGGGCGCCTGGAACGTTAGGGTGTAATCGGCCAGCACAACTGCTTTGCTGCCCGGACTAACGGCATTATCGGCAAAAAGCCCCGAGGGAATATCAATAGCTATTACCAGTGCCCCGCTGTCGTTGATTTGACCAATAACATCGGCAATAAGTCCGGCTGCCGGCCGGCTTAGTCCGGAGCCGAGTATAGCATCAATCACAAGGTCGTCCTCATCCAGATCGATGGTTGAATCCTGTTCAAAAATATCGGTAATAACCAATCCGGGAAGATTTGCGAGAAGGTTGAAATTCAGGTCAAAATCATCCGATGCCTTATCGGCATGCCGTAAAACAAACACATCTACCGCAAATCCGGCATTATGAAAAAGACGTGCAATTACGAGTCCATCGCCCCCGTTATTTCCCATACCGCAAATTACGCGGATGCGTTTCCCGTAAGGAATCTTTTTTAAAATCCATCTGTAGCAGGCCGTGGCGGCCCGTTCCATAAGCCTGGCGGAGGTAACCGGTTCATTTTTGATTGTAAACGCATCGGCTTCCCTGATTTTTTCAACGGGCAGTATTTTCAATGCACACATAGCAGGATCGGTTTAACGTTTTTCCGGCTTCAGATACCGGTTGTATTCAGGTTGCCCAGGCTAACGGTAACAATCTTATTCTGGGATTCGTCGTCGTTGTTAACCAGGCTCAGGCATACCTGCAGGTGCAGGTTGTAGATGCTGATATCGGTTTCCTTCGCTTTTATTTTTCCGATCTTTAGGATATCGGAATTGATGATTCCTTCGCGCCGGCTCGACTCACGGCCGAATATTTTATCGGATCTGGTCGCCAGCGGAAGCACATCGTATTCGCTGAAATCCTGAATGTGTGCGATATCGTCGATGGTGAGCACCTGCAGGTTTTCCATTCCGTCCATATTCACGGTAAACCAGCGGTGTACATGCTCATCTATCAGGCAACGGTTTAGGCTGTCACGCGAAAGGATACGGGAGTTGTTAATGATGGCCCGGCCATAATGATTATCGTCAAAGCGATAGATTTTATCAAACGTAATTGCATACCTTGTGCTGATGCCGCCAATGATTTTCCGTAGTCTGGGAAAGAAGTGAAATGCATTGTAGATTCGGAGTACGATGGCATAATTGCAGGCGAAAAGCAAGGAGTGCAGGGGGGTGTCGAAAATCAGAAAACCGCCGTCTCCCGTGCTGATAAAGCTCTTAAGGATGTTCTCACGGGTATAATTCTGGAAGATAAAAGGGTGATTTTCGATGCAGAGGTCTATGGTAGTATTTAGAATGGTTTTAAACAGAAAAGGAATCAGCATTTGTTCAAACTCACCGTACGAACTGTACTGATATATATCGAGCCCCAACACCGATTTCGGATTAATGTCTTTAATACCAATGCAATTCTCCAATTCGGCAAGGAGTTCCATTTCATCGGGAACAACATTTGTTTTTTCGAAGATCACCCGTTTATCGTTTGCCATAAGTATGGTACGAATGGCTTCATGGTCGAGTGATTTGATATGATTTTTCATGAATATTCTTATTTTAAAGTTAAACGCTTCAAAACTTCAACGATCCACTGTTTTTCGCTTCGGCTGCAGCGTTCTCCCACCGAAAAAGCTTCTCCATTCCGGATAATTGCCGGGTAAATGCCTTTGCGTGAAATACCTGCCAGTGTACGGTATGTACCCTCTACCAGCATCACTGCTTCAATTTCGTCCAGGCTAAAAACTGCAGCAGCGGTTACCTTTCCCTTTGTCTTTTTAAGGGTCAGGCTTCCGTTTCCAACTTCAACGGATTGAAAGGAAAACAGCATCTTCCAGGCAATCCTTAAACTGATAACAGAGAGCAGCCAGAAAGGAACGGAAAGCAAGGCCCATCCCCAGCCCAGCGGGATCAGCAGCAGCATCCAGGCCAGAATCATCATCATCCAGAAAAATATCACCGAAAGGATAAAAACGCCTTTCATCGAAAACCCTTCGCGGGGAATCGACAGTCGTGTGATGCCTGCAGAGGGTTGACTAATCTGAAGTCTGCTTCCTTCCGGAGGTACAGCCTGGAAAATTTCACCGGAGTTATTCATCTGAACAGCAAAAAGTTTATTCCGCCGCTGAGGCAGATTACGGGAGAGTCAAACCTACAAGTTTTATTCGAAATTCGCAACCCGTTTTACGATTTTGAGGGGGTTTTCAGCAAAACCGCGAAAGGAAACACAATGTTAACATTCACTTTACAATAAATTTACGTACAGGCTATAATTTGGCACTGTTTTAAAAAACCGAAACGGATGGAAAGGAATGTGCCGTCAATAATGCTTGTTGATGATGAAGCGGATATTTTGGAATTTCTGGCTTACAATCTCAGGAAGGAGGGTTTTTCGGTTCATTGTGCACGAAACGGTGAAGAGGCGGTGGCTCTGGCAGCAACATTTCGGCCCGATCTCATTATCCTGGATGTGATGATGCCGGGCAACGACGGTTATGAAACCTGCCGCCGGATCCGCAGCCTTCCCGACATGGGCCGAACGGTTATTGCATTCCTTTCGGCCAGGGGCGAAGATCTCTCACAGATAGAGGGTTTTGAAGCCGGAGCCGACGACTACATCCGGAAGCCGGTAAGGCCAAGAGTATTCATCAGCAGGGTAAGGGCACTGCTCAGGCGCAATCCTTCAGGCCGGGAAGAGCCTGCCAGACTTGTTTACGGCGATCTGGAAATCGATCGCGAACGCTACATAGTAATTCGAAACGGGATAGAAACCGATTTATCGCGCAAAGAGTTCGAGCTTCTTGTGCTGCTGGCCTCGAAACCGGGAAAAGTATTTACCCGGGACGAGATATTCACGGGTGTATGGGGTAACGATGTGGTGGTAGGAGAGCGGACCATCGACGTTCACATCCGCAAAATCAGGGAGAAAACCGGCACCGGCAGCATACGCACCATCAAAGGCGTCGGTTATTGCTTCTCGTGAGCGTTTCCTGCCAGCCAGAGCTGCCACGAAAGCTCGGCCTGAAGACGCAGCATACCCGAACCGTTCATTACCCGGGCCCCTTTCTTCAGGCCTGCTGCCATAAAACGGGTAACCCCGGGGTTGTAGATCATATCGAACAGATAGTGGTCCGCAGTAATTCCTTCCTCCTGCAGAGGCGGCATTTCTTTGATATCGGGATACATACCTGCAGGCGTGCAGTTTACAATCAGGCGGTAGTGCCGAATCACTTCCGGTGTAAGCTCCTCGTAGCCGACGGATCCCGGAGCAACGGCCCCCCGACTAACAACCTGAACAATCCAGCCCATCGCATTCAGGGCATATACCGCCGCCGCCGAAGCCCCTCCCGAACCAAGAACAAGAGCCTTTCCCCTGTGCATGCCCGTAAAGGCCCTCACCTCAGAGGCAAATGCCGGGGCATCGGTATTGTAACCCTTTAAAATAAGCGAATCCTTTACGCCATCTACAACGATGGTATTGACTGCTCCAATGGCTTCTGCTTCCGGCGAAAGCCATGAAAGAAAAGGAATTACTGCTTTTTTATACGGAATTGTAACATTTAAACCCTGTAGCGACGGATTGGAAGCAATAAGCTTGTGTATACTGCTGATGTCGTCGAGTTCAAAAAGCAGGTATTCGGCATCGATGCTCCCGGCTTCAAATTTTTGGATAAAGTAATCTCGCGAAAATGAATGACTGAGGGTTCGGCCGATAAGTCCGTATCGCTTGGAGCTCATATACCTGGCGGTTAATTCAGAAGATCAGGTCAGGAAACTGACGGTCGATGGTGGCCAGGATCTCTTTATCTTCTGAAATATTGGGTACGAGTATGAAGATATCCGCCAATCCGTCGCTGCCGTATATAAATCCGGCTTCCAGGGCTGCCATACCCTGTTTGCGCCGGCCCAGGTTATAGAGGAACGCTGCCTTATGGTAATAAAGCACCGAATTATCAGGTTGATGCGTGAGGCCGGTTTCAATAATTTCCAGAGCGTGATCGTACTCGTCCATCCCTGCAAATAACGAGGCAAAGTCGGTCCACAGCAAAGGATCGGACGGATTGATGTCGGCCGCACGGGTATATGATATTGCCGCTTCGCTGAAGTAGCCGGCATTCTGCTGACTGCTGGCCAGGGTAAGAAGATAATCGGAGTTATCCGGGTCAAGATCGAGTCCGCGGCGGATGTACCGTATAGCGTCCATCAAATTACCGATGGATTCGTAACACACTCCCATTCCTACCCATGCCTCAGCGATGCTATCATCCATATCAAGTGCTTTACGGAAGTATGTAATGGCATTGGTATAGTTGTTCAGCTTCTCATAGCAATCGGCGATGGAATAATAAGTAAAGGCTTCCGGCTCTTCGTAATCGAAGGTATCCATGTATGAATCGATGGCCTGCCGGTAGAGCCCCATGGTTGCCAGGGAATTTGCCTTATTGAAGTAAGCCGACGAAAATCCGGGATCGATGGCAATGGCAAACTCGAACGACTGAATAGCCTTCTCGTAAAGCTCCACATTATTGTAGGCCACTCCAAGGTTAAACCATGCAAACTTGGAGTAAGGTATGCGATCGGTAAAAGCGGTAAAGTACGCGATGGCATCATCGTGGAGACCGCTTATTTCGAAGCAGAACGAAAGTTCGAAGACGATGGATTCGTTTTCGGGTTCAAGTTCCAGAACCTTTTTCAGATACTCAATCGCTTTATCGTAACTGCCAAGGTTCTCGTATTCGAAAGCGATGTTGGAATAAATGTTGGCCAGGTCGACTTCGTCTTCCCGGATGGCCTTGTTGTATTCCCTGATGGCATCGTCGTAGCGCTTCAGCTGACTGTAGATAGCTCCTTTCGTGATGTAAATTTCGCTGTTGGTAGGGTCAATATCCTCAACTTTTGAAAGTACCCTCAGGGCTTTCTCGGCCTTATTGGAGGAAACAAGCAACTGAGCCTGCCTGATCTGAAAGCCGGTATGTCCGGGATATTGCTCCATTGAGTGGCCGATAGCCAGTCCGCACAATTTAAGATTACCGGTAATAAGGTAGTGATCGATCAGATCTTCGTATTCTTCAATATCGAAAAAATACCGGCTCCCTTCCTTCACCATGGCTTCAAAGCGATCGGTCAGGTAGTTCAGGGTTTCGTCTTCTTCCGTAAATTCAAAAAAATCATCCATAATTAATGCATTACTGCTATTGCAATAACCGCGCAAAGTTAGGCAATTTATCAATCCGCATTCCGCCCTGCAACTTCTTCAAAACACGATAGCGCAGCTTCCGGATTTCATTCCCCTAATATTACTAAAAACACCCGCCGGATTATTGCTTCCGGATGCAAAGTTATGGACAGCACATTGTTGAAAAGTCTTAAGAAAAGTTACCGGATAGACAGATTTAAATTGTTTTCCGGATAAGGTAATCCGGACTAACTAGTGCAATTTGACTATTTTTGCATATCAGAAACGCATATCCATGACTTTAATAAAGAGCATTTCAGGAATTAGGGGAACCATTGGAGGGAAGCCGGGCGAAGGCCTTACTCCTCCGGATGTGGTAAAATATACAGCGGCATTTGCCACTATGTTAAAAGACAGCACATCCGGCAGAATGAAAGTAGTTGTCGGACGCGATGCCCGTGTTTCGGGTCCGCTGGTTGGCAGTCTTGTAAATGCTACCCTTTGCGGGATGGGGATAGACGTTACCGACCTGGGAATGGCAACCACCCCAACGGTTGAAATGGCAGTGAAAGAACTTGGCGCGGGTGCCGGCATCATTATCACGGCCAGCCACAACCCATGGCAATGGAATGCCCTTAAGCTTCTCAACAGTCGCGGTGAGTTTATCGGTGCATCCGAAGGCGAAAAGCTTCTGCAGATCGCCGATGCGGGCAATTTTAACTTTGTATCCGTTGAAGCCCTGGGAGCCGTCACCTTCGACGATTCGCAGCTGCAGAAGCACATTCAGCGCATTCTGGAGTTGCCTTATGTGGATGCAAAAGCCATTCGCGGAGCGAAATTCAGGGTAGCGGTGGATGCCGTAAATTCGGTAGGTGGCATCGCAATTCCGGAACTGCTAAAAGCACTGGGTGTGGAAACCGTTGATGAGCTGTATTGCACGCCCGACGGACGATTTGCCCATAATCCGGAACCCCTGCCCGAAAACCTGGATGAGATTTCACGACTCGTTGTAAAAAACAAAGCACACGTAGGTTTTGTAGTCGACCCTGACGTTGACCGCCTGGCAATAGTATGCGAGGATGGCGAACTGTTTGGTGAAGAATACACCCTGGTAGCCGTGGCCGATTACATACTCTCCATAAAAAAAGGAAATACCGTATCCAATATGTCGTCAACACGGGCGTTGCGTGATGTCACCGAAAAAGCCGGGGGCGCGTATTTTACCTCTGCCGTTGGTGAAGTCAATGTGGTTGCCCGCATGAAAGAGACCGAAGCCGTTATCGGAGGCGAAGGCAACGGAGGGGTTATCCTTCCCGATCTGCATTACGGCAGGGATGCACTGGTTGGTATTGCCCTGTTCCTGACGCATCTGGCAAAATCGGGAAAACGCTGTTCCGCACTCCGGGCATCGTATCCCGATTATGTTATCTCCAAAAATAAAATTCAGCTCTCTCCCGAAATGGATGTAGAGGACATCCTTAACAAAATAGCGTTGAAATACAAGAAACAACCGGTTAACAGAGAGGACGGAGTGAAGATCGAATTTGGAAGCGAATGGGTGCATCTTCGCCGTTCGAATACAGAACCGATCATCCGGATCTACTCCGAGAGCGACTCAGGGGTAAAAGCCGATGTACTTGCAAGGAAAATCATTGAAGATATTCGCGAGATCATACGCATGTAAGCATACGAAGGCTTTTAAAACCGGGTAATAAAACTTACCGGCGGTTCAAACGAAAGTTTTTCTATATTAGCCCGTGTAATAAGCCTATCCGGCATGGCAACAAAAAAGCGACGCAGAAAACCGATCAGGTACAAGGCTGTGGCATTTAAACTTACCGCTCAGCAGAAAAAGCGGGTGGATGCATTCTGTAAGAAGCACAACACCACACCCATCCATATGTACAAACAGGCAATCATGCACTATCTTACCAGCAATGGATTCGGGGCGGTACGTTCGCACAGCGAACCCGAAATCAGTGCCAACCAGATGAGCATTTTCGACATTGTGGAGGACCCTGTTCTGGCTTTAAAATCCTGAACCGCTCAACATCCCGGCACCTCTGCCAGCATCAGCACACAGTCATTCAGTGCATTCATCCGAAGCACGAAACATTCGGTCACTGCCAGTGCGTCGCCTTCAGCGGCGGTAAAACCGTCGGTTTCAACCTTGCCGCTGATCACAAAAACAAATAGATTACTCTCTGGAAATATGGGTTGAAAAGTGCCGGTATTCCCCTTCCTGATTTTAAGACGCAGAATACGTGCCTGCTGCTTTATACAGGTGCTGCCATCGTTTCCATCCGCCGAAACCAGCACCTGCAGGTTACCGGACTGTCGCAAATCGGGCTCCGGTACATGAAGCACAGCGGGTTCGGTGTTTTTTCTGTCGGGAAAAATCCAAAGTTCAAGAAAACGGCAGGTTTCGGTACCGGAAGCTGCGGATATGGAATATTCTATCCCTGAGCCCGCTGAAATCAACAGCGGGTGATTGGCATTAACATTCCGGATACGACCGTCGCTTGCAGCAAGTCCGAAAGTTCCGCTGAGGGGTAACAGGAAAATTTCCAGGTTCTGGTGACTAACCGGGCCTATGACCGCACCTCCCTGCAATTCCACTTCATTGCAGACCCGGAGCGCTCCGAAACGTTCGCGTTTCGGATCAAAATAATCGGCGAAGCTGAAGCTGTAACGGATTTTCAGCCATCCGTATTCCCCGCTGCCCCGCTCATCCGATCTGAACAAGTTAATATTCATCAGCCTATATCCTTGATTAATACGTATGTATTCATATGTATGGCAAATCCCGGAACTTTTCCAATGCGATCCGAAGCTTTAACGGCTGAGCGTATTCAGGTCTCCCTGTCATCCCGGCGAGCGCTGGTAGGGAACGCGGTTAAGGATGGAACGACCCAGCGTAACTTCATCGGCAAATTCCAGATCGTCGCCTACGGCCACACCCCGGGATATGGCAGTTACGGCTCCTACTTTGTCACCCAGTCGTTTGAACAGATAAAAGCCGGTGGTATCGCCTTCCGTAGTGGCCGGCAGAGCCATTATAAGTTCTGAAATCCGATCCTCTTCTGCTCTTTTCACCAGCGACTCTATGTTCAGGTCGCCGGGGCCTATGCCGTCCATCGGTGAGATAATTCCGCCAAGCACGTGGTAAACACCTCTGAACTGGGCCGTATTTTCAATTGCCATCACATCGCGTATATCTTCTACCACGCAAACCGTAGCGGCGTCGCGGTGCGTATCGGAACACACCAGGCATAATTCAGAGTCGGATATATTATGGCATCGAATGCAATAGCGCACTTCGCTGCGGAGTTTGAGCACTGACTGTGCAAGGGCTTCGGCGCGGGAGGGATCCTGACGAAGCAGGTGAAGCGACAATCGCAGTGCAGTTCTGCGACCTATGCCGGGCAGTCGGGTAAACTCATTGACCGCCGCTTCGAGCAACCGGGAGGAATATGGAGTATTCATTCGTCACATTTTCAAAACAAAGGCACTGTTTTTGCTTAATTATTCCCTGAAAATAAATGATTAATTTTGTCGGGGAAAACATGCTTACTTTATGCAACTTTTAAGATGAACTGTATTGCTTGCAGATAATCACAAAAGTAAAAAACAATGCCGTGCAATTTTCGATTAAGATTTTCAGTTTAAAAATTCCCAGCCACAAAACAATGAACCGATACATCAGTCTGCTTCTTATTGCTTTTATAGCTGCATCATTTTTTTCATACGGACAGAGTGCTTCCGAATTGCCGGATGCGATGAACCGGACAGATGCCATGGGCATGAAACAGGGCCTTTGGAAAAAATACGATGCAGAGGGAAACCTGGTTTACCGGGGGTCGTTCAACGACAACAAACCGGAGGGAACATTTACGTATTACGATTCTACGGGTAAAGTAAAAGCCGTTACCGAATTCTCCGACAACGGAATCAGAGCGTATGCCATCACCTATTTCCGTACTGGCGAAAAGGCCGCGGAGGGACTGTACCTGAGTGAAAAGCGGGAAGGACTGTGGAAATTTTTCAACGAGGACGGGAAAGTGATTGCGGAAGAAATTTACGAAAACGGAGTCGCTGCCGGAACGTGGAAAAACTACTACCAAAACGGGAACCTTCTGGAAGAAATTGCATACCGCAACGGAATCAAGGACGGCCCCTGGAAGCAGTATTACTTTGACGGGCCAATGAAACTGAGTGCAACCTATAAAAACGGAAAGCTGGAAGGACTGGCCACTTTTTTCCATCCCAACGGCAGGGTAATGATTTCGGGCCCTTACAAAAATAATTTTAAGGATGGGATCTGGATGCACCTCAACGACAAAGGCGTAGCCGAAAAGAAAGAAGTATGGGCAGATGGCTTCCTGCAAGCCGAAGAGTATTACGACAAGGCCATTGAACGTATGGCGAAGGAGGAAAAGTAAATCCCGGAACATTTAATGCATTCCTATCTCCTCCGGTTTTTCCGGCATGCAAACAAACTCATCATCAGACGGCTGTCATAACGTCCGTTTATTCAATACAATCCTTTGTAATTCAGAATTTAGCACTCAGGTTTTACCTCCTGCTTTCTGTGCCAGACTGCCAGCCCAGGCTCTTGCTCTTTCCTCTTCACCTTCGGTTAGCGGACCTTCTGTATCTTCTACCAGAAAACCTTCCGCGGGCAGCAGCAGCTCACCGCCTTTCTTCCGGAGTGCCGATGCAATACCGGGAGCAGCATAACCAAATAGCTTAGCCATCAGACTCAGAAAGCGGTTGTTGATCTTTGCCACATCCACACGGGTATCGAATGCAGCAACTTTTTTCCCCTTGAGGCCCGCCCGCGGTATTTCAGCCAGAAATGCACGGATAGAAGGCAACATAGAGAATTTCTGGGTTGGAGAGCCCGCCAGAATAAGGTCGTAATCCTTAAGATCTTCCGCAATCAGATTGTCGGGTTTCAGGGCAATGGCATCGCCATACGCGAGTAAAGCATCGCGCAGCACGAAGGCAATCTTTCCGGTATTGCCGTAAACGGATTCATAAATAATCAGAGACTTCATTTGTGCAGGATTTTATGATTAATCCGAAAATCAGTCGTTAATTCCGAACCGGTGATTAACCATCCCATTTACCCAACGCTGGCACGTACGTTCAGAAAACCATATAATAATAAAACATCAAGGTCCTTTAATTGCCTGCCTTCTTCCATTTCCGGTATTCTTCCACCAGGCTTAAACTGGTTTCGTCGGGAGCGCTTACAAGGGTGGTTACGGTCATCTTTTTCGTTCCTGCAGGCCAGAAGACGACAGGCATGTAATCGCTGCCGTAGGATCCGTTGCTGGAAACAAATGTTTCCGAATCGAAGGCAGCACTGATGCTCATCATCACCGGACTGTTGCGGTCGTACTGATACAGCCTTGCTGCCGACAGCGAAGGAAAATCCATGGTAACTTCACCGCACAGCTGATTATTCTGTTCGTACAGTCGCGTGCGAATATTTGTTGCTCCGGGAAAATCATCGGCAATCTGATTGCCATTTATATAACGTTCCAGAACTTCGGCAAAGTCTTCCGACGTTTCATCCTTTCCTTCATCCATCACCGAAAGGATGTTGATATACCGGATCGTCAACTTTCCGGAATTCTCGCCTGTCAATTCAAAGGTATATTCCTTCTTTTCAACGGTAAGACAGGAACTTAAGGCAAGGGTAAGGACGAGCAGAGTCACAAACCGCAGAAATCTGAACTTTATCATAACAGCAGTATTGTTTGCAGGACTTCAAAGATAATTTAATTCACAATAACTTTACCTTTGCCGGACTCAAAGAGCAAATACCAAAAACGATATACCATGAAGATCTCGGTTGAAATCAGCTACTACCCTTTGAACGAGCAGTACAAGGAACCAATAAAAAAATTCATCGCCTCACTGCACTCCAACCCGGCTCTCACCATCCGCACCAATACCATGGCAACCCAGGTATTCGGGGACTATGAAGAGGTAACGGGCACTATTATGAACGGCATGAAGAATGCTTTTGAACTTCCGCATTCGGTGTTTGTTATGAAATTCATCAATGCCGATCTGTCGGAATAAGGCATTAACGTATCCTCAGCACCGAATCTGAAAACAAGCCATGCCTGAATTTCTGCAGCTTTTATTCACCACCCTGAAGGCAACCACCTGGCCGGAGGCAATAGCCGTTATTCTTGGCATCGCCAGTGTGTGGTATGCACGGCGAGAGAACATACTCACCTTCCCCACCGGCATCGTAAGTGTGCTGATTTACGTATACATCTGTTTTTTTGCCCGTTTGTATGCCGATGCCGGCATTAACCTGTTCTATTTTGCAATGAGCGTGTACGGCTGGTATAACTGGTCGCGTAAAACCGGGGACGACGGCAGGCTTGCCATCAGCGCCAACACTCCTTTCCAGCAGTTTGCCGGCATAGGCCTTACCATTGTCTCGTACTGGGCAATCCTCGGACTTATCTGGCTTTTCAACCGCCACGATACGGCGTACATGAGCTCATACGTACCCTGGGTGGATTCATTCACCACTTCCGTTTTTCTGATAGGGATGCTGCTGATGGCCCGCAAAAAAGTTGAAAACTGGATATACTGGATCGTTGGTGATGTAGTATCGATTCCTCTTTACTTTATGAAAGGACTTGCATTTACCAGCGTCCAGTACCTCGTTTTCCTTGTCCTGGCCATCCTGGGTCTGATCGAATGGCGCCGTCGCTACAGGGAAATTCAGCGGTCATGATAAAACGTATTGCCATCACCGGGCCCGAATCAACCGGCAAATCGTGGCTGGCAAAACACCTGTCGGCACATTTCGGCGAACCCTGGGTACCGGAATTCTCGCGCGCATATCTTAGCCGGTTGTCACACCCCTATACGTTCAACGACGTACTTCGCATATCCCGGGGGCAATACCGCACCGAGGAGCGCATGGCTGCAAAGGCAGACTCCTACCTCTTCTGCGATACCGATTTTCTGGTTACACATATCTGGTGCATGGTTAAGTACGGCCGCTCCCATCCATGGATCGAACACATGCTTGAAACCCACCGATACCACCACCACCTGCTGTGCAACACCGACTTACCCTGGGAACCAGACCCGCTGAGGGAACATCCGGAGATGCGGCAGGAGTTGCTGGATATATACATACAGGAACTGAAATCACGAAACCTTCCCTTTACCATTATTTCCGGAACCGGCGATCAGCGGTTACAGGCAGCTATAAAAGCAGTAAAGAATCCGGATGATAACAAACAGAAATAAAGGTTATGCTTACGCACTCCTTGCCACGCTTTGTGGTTCGCTGGTATACCTGTTCAGCAAAGCAGCCCTGCAGGAAATCACGCTGCCGCAGTTCGGTTTCTGGTGGTTTTCCTTTGCCATATTCTGGAATACCCTTTTTGCACTGCATCCGAGGAGCGGTTTCAGCATTGGAAAATTTACCTTGCACGATTACCGGATCCTGATCTTTATGGGTATCGTGGAAATAATTGCCACCTCATCCCTTTACGCCGCCATTGAAATTACGGACAATCCTACCGTTCCCTCGTTTCTTCGCAACCTCGAATATCTGTTTATCACCCTTTTGGGAATACGCTTTTTGTCCGAGAAATTCAGCCTTGTAAAAGGCTCGGGAGCACTACTTATTCTTGCCGGAGCTTTTATAATCAGCTTCCGAAGCCCTTCCCTTGACGGATTTATGTCGAACACGGCTCTGCTGATGCTCTCAGCCACGACTTTCTATGCCTTGCGTACCATCCTGGCAAAAATCCACATTCGCGAAATCAGTCCTGTGGTTCTGGCACTCAACCGTTCCGTATTCCTGCTTTTGTTTGCCCTGGCCTTTATGACAATTACCGGAAATAGTTTTACTATCCCCGGAAGGGCTTTGCTGAATATTCTTGCAGGCTCGTTTGTGGGGCCATTTCTTACCTCTATTTTCCAGTACTCGGCACTGAAATACATCGAAGCGTCGCGCGCAGCCATCGTTCAGAGTACAACCGGACTCTTTGTACTTACGGGCGCGCTGCTGATGTTCGGCACATTGCCCGGCCCCGTTCAGATAAGCGGTGGAGCTGTAACCATTGCCGGGGTGATGCTGATGATGTATAAAGGAAAAAGAAAGCCCACTGGCAAATGATTCCAAACAATTCAGAACTAACGGAGTTTATTAGTGAAAACCGGTAAAAATCAGCCAGATGCCCAATAACCCGCAACTGAAGGAGGTGGCACTTGTATTTCTGAAACTTGGATTCCTTTCGTTCGGAGGTCCGGCTGCTCATACCGCTATGATGGAGGAAGAAGTGGTAAACCGAAGAAAATGGATGGACCGTCAACATTTTCTCGACCTACTGGGCGCCACCAACCTGATTCCGGGTCCCAACTCCACCGAAATGACCATGCATTGCGGTCGCGAACGTGCCGGGATGGCCGGACTTGTGGTTGCAGGTTTCAGCTTCCTGCTTCCCGCCGTGCTTATCACCGGTATACTGGCGTGGCTCTATGTCCGCTACGGGGCACTTCCCAACGTTGAACCTTTCATCTACGGCATAAAACCGGCAGTGCTATCGATTATTGCTTCGGCCATTATAAGCCTGGGACGAAAAGCCGTTAAAAATTCCGAAACTGCCGTACTCGGTTTCCTGGTTCTGGCAGCCGGTATTGCAGGACTTAACGAAATTACGGCTTTGCTTGCTGCCGGGGTAGCCGGTACGGCTTACTTTGCCTTTAAAAACAAAACAAAAGACCGGTTGATGTCCCTGGCGCCCCTGGCAGCCGCTCCCGCTATGCCGGCTGGTGCCATGGCCATACCGCCGCTCAGTCTCTTTCTTACGTTTGTAAAAGTTGGTGCAATACTTTACGGAAGCGGATACGTTCTTTTTGCCTACCTCGATGCCGAGCTCGTCACCCGCGGATGGCTCGACAGGGCACAGCTGATGGATGCCATAGCCGTTGGACAATTCACCCCGGGACCCATATTGTCGAGCGTAACCTTTATTGGCTACCTGCTTTCCGGCCCGGAGGGCGCGGTGCTGGCTACCGCCGGAGTGTTCCTCCCATCCTTTTTATTTGTAGCCCTGCTGGGACCTCTAATCCCAAAAATGCGCCGCTCGAAACTTATGGGATGGTTCCTCGATTCCGTGAACGTGGCTTCCGTTGCCGTAATGGCATCCGTACTCTGGTCGATGGGACTCGAAACCCTGACGGGTTGGAGACCTGTGCTGATTGCCGCTGCAGCGTTTGCCCTTACCTTCCTGATGAAGAAAAACAGTGCCGTTATACTGGTAATCGGAGGTTCTGTTGCCGGTTACCTGCTTCTTATGCTGTAATTATTGATAGCGGAATTTACGTTGCAGGTTCCGCACGTCAGTTATGTCACGGAAATATTTCGTATTCCGCATTGGCGTTCCAACTCCAGGAACAATTGCTATCTTTGCTTTGCCATGAAATCCAGAGAACTTCTTCCCTCCCGTCTCTACCTGCTGGTGTTTCTTGCCGGCTTCTCATTTCTCGTGTATGAAGTAAGCTGGTTCCGGATCCTTGCCCTGTATACCGGAGCCACAGTTAAAGCCTCCACCATCGTACTTTCTGCATATATGGCGGGTTTCGGAGCCGGAGCCTGGTTCTGGGGAAGGACTGCTGTAAAACGGATGCGCCATTACTCCCTTCTTCTTGCTCTATTGCCTGCCATAGCCGTATCCGGGATGGCAGTTACCCTGCTGATGCCTGAAACCGGTAACCTGGCTGGAAAGATAACAACATCCCGTCCCTTTTATGAGGCGGGAGTAATGTCGCTTTCGCTGATGTTGCTGCTGATTCCTGCATTTTTTATGGGAGGAGTGCTGCCCCTTGCTGCGGGACTTCTAATCCGCGACGACGGAAAAATAGAAAAGCTCATGGGAAGGATCTATGCCTGGGAAACCCTGGGAAGCACTTTGGGAGGACTGGCAGCCGGATTCATACTCATCCGATTTTTGGGGCAGATGAACACCGTTATACTGGCAACTTCGCTGAATCTTGCAGCTGCAGTATTTCTGGCCGTATTTAGCGCTGGCACCCTGACGCAGGCCGCAGAAGTATCCATTCAGGAAGTAAAAGAAAAATCTAACCCGAAAACCCGGTATGCCAGAACACCGGAAGCAGCGGCGCAAACGGAGAGAACCGCGGCGCTGATTGCAGCCGTGGCATTCGGATTTGCCATAATGGGACTGCAGATTGCCTGGTTCAGGATTTTCAGGATCTATCTGACCAATACCAGTTACACTTTCTCCATCATTTCATCGGTAATAATACTTGGACTTTTCGCCGGAAGCCGGTATTTCTCGCGAAAGCGTTCCGGCACGCATTCTGACACCATGCTGGCAAAAGCAGCGGCAGCGGCGGCACTGGCGACGATTGCAGGTACGTTTTTACTTTATTATCTGCCGGAAATACTGATGTTTCCCCTTGCCGGGGACAGAGATGCATTTGCCATGCGGATTCTGGTGATTCCCCTTATTTCGGCTCTGCTGATTATTCTTCCTCCGGCCTTTATCTCGGGATATGCTTTTCCTCTTGCCTGTTCGCTATTTGCCGGCGGCCACAGAAACATGAGCCTGGGTATCGGAAAGGTGATGCTCTTTAACACCATCGGAAGCATTGCCGGACCCTTGCTGGCGGCATTTGTGCTAATTCCCTGGAAAGGAGCCGCACTAACGGTACTCTTCTTTGCCTTCAGCCTTATGCTTGCCGCGTTTATACTTTTGCGAAGGCTGAATGAACCTCCGGCGGCACGTTTCCGCATGCTGACGGCAGGTGCGGCAGCACTCCTTGCCATTTCAGCTATAGCGGCACCTCCCGTTAAAATACTTCCCCCTTCGTTTACCCGCTATCAGCGTGAAGTTGTGGAATACCGCGAAACGACCGAAGGCACATGGGTGATCGGCAGGGAACCCGGTGGCAGCGGAACCGCTCTTTCTACCTATGTGAACAACAGTGCCGTTATCGGATCCAGCTACGATGCCATTAAAGTGGTGAAAATGGTCGGACACCTGCCCTTTTTCAGCGGACTCGAATGCCGTGAAGTGCTGGTTGTTGGTTTCGGAATTGGAGTAACCACCTCGGCTATTGCCTCGCACAGCGAAGTGAAACACATCGACTGCATTGAACTGGTTGCAGGACTAAAAGATGCTGCCCGGTATTACAGCGGGTTGAACAACAGCGTTCACCTCGACCCCCGCCTGAAAGTGATCGCTGGCGACGGAAGGCACTATCTGCAGTCAACAAAAAAAACATACGACCTTATCTCTAGCGATCCCACGCATCCTATACTGGGCTCCGGGAGCCTTTACACGCGGGAGTATTTCGAACTCTGCCGCAGCCGTCTGAATCCCGGAGGCATGGTTTCGCAGTACCTGCCGCTGCACAAACTCCTGCCCGAAGATTTTGCAGGGATCATAAAAACCTTTCATTTGGTATTTCCGAATTCAACGGTATGGCTCGGACACAACCATGCCGTACTTCTTGGTTCCATGCAGAAACTCCGGATAGATTTCGCAAAATGGTCGGAAAGAATGCAGACCTCGGCCGACGATCCGTACTTCTATAAAAATCCTTATCACCTGGCGGCCTGTTTGGTACTCGACGGTACCGGCATTGAAAGCTTCGGCAAAACCGTAAATATAAATACCGACAACCGCCCCTTAACAGAGTTTTTCAGGCTGTCTTCCTTCCGGAATGATAATATTGTGCACAATCTTAAATTCCTGAACAACAACCGGGAAGCCGTTTACCGCACCTTCAGCGGAATACCCGACCGGGCGGGGATGGACAGGTATATTCAGGGAAACCGTCTGCTTACCGAAGGACTGATGTCGGACTTCGAAGGCAACCGCCGCATGCTGATGCGCAAACTTATGGAAGCAGCAATGGTAAACCCGGACAACGAGGAATATCCGTTTCTGATAAAATTCTATTCCGGCACGCGCTGATAAAGAGAATTGGGATGAAAAAAATACTGATCGCACTTCTTTTCGTCGTTGCATTTCTCACTCCCGGCGGACTCCGGGGGCAGGGAATACCGCTGGCCGACAGCTTATACCCTTGCAAAGACCGTTATGTTTTCCGCTTCATCCCGTCGCTTGCATGCAATATTTACGGCATCGCACTGGGGCCTGTGGGATCCGAAGCCATCTGCAACCTGCAGCGCACCCGGAAATCGCACGGAATCAACCTGCAGGTCCCCGGACAGGGAATCTTCCAGACCTTTCATATTTCCGGATTCAGACTTGAAAACATACAGACGGATACCAACAGTGATTCCATCCCCGAAAGGGCACAGCATAACGGACTCCTGATTTCACTCACCGGTACCTTTACCGAACGGATCAACGGCCTCTCCCTGTCGGGATGGATGAGCAGGGGAAACATCGTAAACGGAATCAGCATCAACCCATTATGGAACCTTTACCGGACCGTCAACGGTATCTCCATTGGAATTGTAAACCACAGCCTGAGAGTCAGGGGAGTGCAGATCGGCCTTTACAACAGAGCCGGACGATTGCAGGGGATACAGACCGGACTGTGGAATGTGAACGACAAACGGGCGCTGCCCCTCATCAACTGGAGCAACGGCAAAGCAGGGAAGAAAGAACGCTCTGCCGGAAAATAAGTTTCGGAAGGTTCAGCCTTTGCTGCAATAATTTTTACATTTCTGTGCGAACTATCCCGAGTTCGTGTTATTTTTACACATTGTGAAATTCCGGGAATAACATCCCATAAACCATTCAACAGACCACAGACGCTATGGCCTTATTGAACCGGATATTGCTGACGGCACTGGTGACAGCATGTGTTTACGGTGCTTCGGCGCAACGTATCAAAACCACAATTGTCGATCCCGACCGTATTCCGGCAAGGGAGGTGATTTCCAACCTCAGCGACGAACAGCTGCTGGATGAGGTTCAGCGACAGACTTTCAGGTATTTCTGGGATTTCGCCCACCCCGTGAGCGGGATGGCACGCGAACGCAGCAACCGGGCCTACGATTACGGCGACGAGGTGGTAACCACCGGCGGAACGGGCTTCGGGGTTATGGCCGTTATCGTTGCCACCGAGCGGGGATGGATCACACGCGACAGCGCTGCCCGGCATCTGCTCAAAATGGTGAGATTCCTGAGTAAAGCCGATTCCTATCACGGCGCCTTTCCCCACTGGCTAAACGGCAGCACGGGAAAAACCATCCCCTTCAGCCGAAAAGACGACGGAGCCGATCTGGTGGAGACTTCCTTTCTGTTTCAGGGACTGCTGACCGTACGGCAGTATTTCGACGGCAATAATCCCGCAGAAAACGAACTCCGCAACCGCATCAACGGCCTTTGGAATGAGATCGAATGGGACTGGTATACACGCGGTGGCCAGGAAGTGCTCTACTGGCACTGGAGTCCCAACAACGGATGGGCTATGAACTTTCCGCTGAGGGGATTCAACGAATGCCTGATAACCTACGTTCTGGCAGCCTCATCGGAACGCTATCCTGTAAGCCCCGCTGTGTATCACCGGGGATGGGCACAAAGCAGCTTTTTCAAAAACGGCAAAGCCTTCTATGATATCACCCTTCCGCTGGGTTTCGACTACGGCGGTCCTCTGTTTTTTGCCCATTACTCGTTTCTGGGACTGAATCCAAAAGGACTTAAAGATGCCTATGCGGACTACTGGGAACAAAACCGCAACCACACCCTGATTAACCGGGCACACTGCATCGTTAATCCCAACAACTACAAAGGTTACAGCGAACAGTGCTGGGGACTTACGGCCAGCGACAACCATCAGGGTTACAATGCCCATTCACCGGACAACGACCCTGGGGTGATTACTCCCACAGCGGCACTGTCGTCCTTCCCCTATACCCCGGAATACTCCATGCAGGCATTGAAACACTTCTATTTCACCCTCGGCAATAAACTCTGGAGCGAATACGGATTTATCGACGCCTTCAGCGAAGAACACAACTGGTATGCTAAATCGCACCTGGCCATCGATCAGGGACCCATCGTCGTTATGATAGAAAACTACCGGACAGGACTGCTCTGGAATCTTTTCATGAGTTGCCCGGAAGTCAGAAACGGACTTAAAAAACTCGGATTCAGCAGTCCTTATATCGAAAATGAGTAAAACGCAAACCCCAAAACCAATAAGAATTCCTCAAACAATGAACAGAACATTACAAATCCTGATCCTGCTGATTCTGGCGGCATGCCCGGTACTGAAATCGCAGCCTGTACCACAGGAGGTGCAGATGAAACTGTTTATCAACGATCTGATGTCGAAGATGACGCTGGATGAAAAAATCGGACAGCTCAACCTGCCTGCTGCCGGCGATATCACCACCGGTTCGGCCTCAAGTTCCGACATCGGCGTAAAAATCAAAGAGGGTCAGGTGGGCGGACTTTTCAATATCGTTTCAGCCGAAAAAATATATCAGGTTCAAAAGGTAGCCGTTGAGCAGAGCCGGCTCAAAATACCGCTGATATTCGGCATGGATGTGATCCACGGATACAAATCCGTCTTTCCTGTTCCAATTGGGCTTTCGTGCACCTGGGACATGGATCTGATCGAGCAGAGCACCCGCATTGCTGCCATGGAAGCCAGTGCCGACGGCATCTGCTGGACGTTCTCGCCCATGGTGGACATCAGCCGCGATCCACGCTGGGGACGTATTGCCGAAGGCGTCGGGGAAGACCCGTACCTGGGCGGAGAAATCGCGAAAGCTATGGTAAGGGGTTACCAGGGCAAAGACCTTTCGCTGAACAACACCATCATGGCATGCGTAAAACACTTTGCACTCTATGGCGCCAGCGAAGCCGGCCGGGATTACAACACAGTGGACATGAGCAGACTTCGCATGTACAACGAATACTTCCACCCCTATAAGGCGGCGGTGGATGCCGGTGCAGGCAGCGTTATGGCCTCCTTCAACGAAGTGGACGGCATCCCGGCAACGGGCAATCGCTGGCTGATGCACGATGTGCTGCGCGAACAATGGGGTTTTAAGGGTTTTATAGTCAGCGACTACACCGGAATCAACGAAATGATTGCCCACGGGGTAGGCGACCTGAAAACAGCATCGGCCATGGCACTAAGAGCCGGCATCGATATGGACATGGTTGGCGAAGGATTTCTTACAACCCTGAAAACCTCCCTGAAAGAAGGAAAAATCACCGAAGCAAAAATCGATAATGCATGTCGTAATATCCTGGAAGCCAAATACGTTCTCGGACTTTTTGACGACCCTTACCGGTATTGCGACACCCGGCGGGCTGCCACGGAAGTGTACACGCCCGAAAACCGGCAGGCTGCACGGAAAATTGCCGCGGACAGCTTTGTTCTTCTGAAAAACGAAGGCAACATACTGCCGCTTGCGAAAAATGCAAAAATCGCTCTTATCGGACCCCTTGCCGCCAACCGCGAAAACATGGCGGGAACCTGGAGCGTTGCCGGAGATTTTGAAAAAGGCGTTTCGGTTCTCGACGGACTGGTTATGGTTAACGGAAAACCGGAGAATGTCGTCTATGCAAAAGGCTGCAACGTATACCCCGACTCCCTGCTCGAATCCAGGGTAAGCATCTTCGGGAAACCTACGGGCTGGGACAGCAGACCCGAAAAGGTGCTCATTGCCGAAGCCGTGGAAGCAGCACGTAAGTCGGATGTGGTGGTTGCAGTTATGGGTGAAGCAGCCGAAAGCTCCGGAGAAAGCTCCTGTCTTACCGATATTGAACTGCCACAGAACCAGCGCCGCCTGCTGAAAGCTCTGCTGGAAACCGGGAAACCGGTGGCAATGGTACTTCTTACCGGGCGACCGCTTGCCATACAATGGGAGCAGGATCACGTTCCGGTAATCCTGAACGCCTGGTTCGGCGGATCCGAAGCCGGCGCTGCCATTGCCGATGTGCTCTTCGGGGATGTAAATCCTTCGGGAAAACTTACAACCACCTTCCCTGCAAACACCGGGCAGATCCCGATCTTCTACAACCACAAGAACACCGGCCGTCCTCTGCCCGAAGGCGAATGGTTCAGCAAATTCAGGTCAAACTACCTGGATGTGCCCAACGAACCCCTGTACCCCTTTGGTTTCGGACTCAGCTATACCACTTTCGGCTACAGCAACCTCAGCCTGAACAAAAGAACCATGAAACCGGGAGAAACCATCGAGGTTAGCGTGGACGTTACCAATACCGGTAACTTCGACGGCAGGGAAGTGGTACAGCTGTATATCCGAGATGTGGTCGGAAGCATTACCCGTCCCGTGAAGGAGCTGAAAGACTTCCGGAAAATTTTCCTTAAAAAGGGAGAAACGCAGCGAATTACATTTACCATCGGCATCGAAGACCTGAAATTCTACAATTACGATCTTGATTTTGTTGCCGAACCGGGCGACTTCATCGTATTTGCCGGCGGAAACTCCAGAGATTTGCTGCAGGCTTCGTTCGTGCTTACGGAGTAATAAGTCCGGAACAGTATAATCTGCAAACATAAGGAAAAGCCTGTGCACCCGTCGAATGGGTCACAGGCTTTTCTTATACATTATCCGGTTTCCGGACAGTCTGAATATGCCAGCCAAAAATTACAATGCATTACAACTAAATACCTGAATTATTCTAATATTAGAAACAGCCGTTTTTCTCAATTTGACTTATCTTTATCGCAGACAAACAATGTCACACAACACTTGTTATTCATAACAAACTGACCACCAGTACATGCTTACAAATAAGTTGCCCGTATCATAATTAAAATTCTCCGGCTGACCGCCTGTCACGGTAAGTGAAAACAACAAAAGATCTGATGAAACGGATACTCTTTGAATATAAGTTTACCGCATTGTACCTCCTTTTAGGATTACTATGGATTGTTTTTTCCGATCGCATGATAAACTCCATGACCGAGGATCACACCATCCTGACCCGATTACAAACTTACAAGGGTTGGTTTTATGTGCTGCTCAGCGGCGGATTTTTCTTTTATTACCTGCGCAGTCACCTCGTGCGCCTGCGCGATGCGGAAAAAAAAGCAGTTGAAAGCGACCGTCTGAAGTCGGCCTTCCTGCAAAACATTTCGCACGAAATCCGCACCCCCATGAACGGCATCATCGGCTTTGCCACTTTACTCGAAAACGAAGATCCCGGAGATGAATTGCGGAAAGAATACCTCGGAATCATCACCAACAGCTCGAACCGTTTACTGGAACTGGTAAATCAGATCCTCGACATCAGTATGCTGGAAACGGGCACGGTGAACGTGCATCCCAGGGAAACCGGAATAAACCGGTTACTGCTCGAAGTTTACGAACAAATGCTTCCACACGTTAAACCGGGTGTAGAATTCCGTTATACGGCAGGACTTGAAAGCGGCCGCGACGGACTGGTAACCGACGAATACAAACTCAGGCAAATCGTCGGCAACCTGGTGCATAATGCCGTGAAGTTCACCTCGGAAGGTTCGATAGAATTCGGTTATACCATCCAAAAAGACAAAGCAATATTTTTTGTTAACGACACTGGACCCGGAATCCCGCAGGAGAAACTCACCGAAATTTTTAAATATTTCCGTAAAGCGGAAGACGTACCCGGAAAATTTCACGAAGGTGCCGGACTGGGATTAGCGATCTGCAAGGGGAACCTTCAACTGATGAACGGATGGATAAGCGTGAAATCGGAACAGGGAAAAGGAGCACGATTTACGTTTGAAATCCCCTACACTCCTTCCGAAAAGGGAGCTTCAAGGACGAACGTACCTTCCCTGTTTGAAAGCACGTCTCCGGATAAATTCCTTACCGGATTTCCCCCGAAAGCCTTCCGGGACGCAACCGGATCGCAGCAGCAGACGTCAAAGCCGGCAAAAGAGATTTTCACCGACGATCTCACTATTCTTGTCGCCGAAGACGAGATCATGAACTACCGTTATATGAGCGAGCTTCTTAAGGATACCGGAATCCGGCTGCTTCATGCCGCCAACGGAGAGGAGGCCGTTGAAATATTCAAAAAACGTCCGGATATCGGAATGATTCTGATGGATATCCGGATGCCTGTAATGAACGGTTTTGAAGCAATGAAACGCATACGAGGCCTGAAACCCGATCTTCCGATTATCGCTCAGTCGGCTTACATCTCGGCCGATGACCGAAAAAAAACGCTGGATGCAGGATTCAATGAAATTATAAACAAACCGTTCCTCAGGGAAGAACTGCTTGAAGTCATTGAAGTGCATTCACCAAAAATTCTCTGACACATTTATTTCGCGTTCCTTTCATTTGCCGCACCTTTAATGTAAAATGGTGCTTTAAATCCTTTTTCCTATTTTAGCCATGAACTAAATCCGTTGGTTTATGAAGAAGATAACGTTCCTGCTGCTTCTGATTGCATTTACCTGCCAGCAAGCAACCGCCCAGGATACGCTGGGGGGCCGGCTGAAAGAATTACAGTCACAGCTGAATGAATACGAAAAAACACGCCTGGCCGATTCGGTGCGCAAAGCTCTGCTTAACGAGCAGATACTGCTTCTCGGGAACAGGGACAAACAGAGAAAGGAACAGCTTGAACGCGAAATAAAACAGCTCGAATCTGCCGATTCGGCCCGAAATGCCCGACTTTCGATGCAGGCGGCCAGACTGAGAGAGGAAGCTTCCCGGTATCCGGTGCTGTTGAGGGGCGACACCCTGTTTATGATCTATAACCGGAGCGGGGCTACAAAACCTGCCGAAAGAGCAAAAGATATTTCGACACGGCTGCGCCTGCTTACGCGCGACGACTTCCTGACAACGGATTCTATACTTGTACTTGAATCGGATTACACCTCCGACATTGTATACCGCGACCAGGTGATTATGAGCATTTCCGATCTGGACGCACGTATTTACAATCAGAACCGGCACGAAATGGCTGCTGAATATGCAGAACGAATCCGAGTGGCCGTCGCTGATGCACGCAAAGACGCAAGCCTCGGACGGCTGCTTACCCGCATAGGTCTGGTAGTGCTCATCCTTGCCGGCGTATGGCTGCTGATCCGGCTGACGATGCGGCTGCACCGGAAATCGGAACAGTACATTTCAACAAATAAGGAAAAATGGCTCAAAAACCTCTCCTACAAAGACTACACCTTCCTCTCGGCCGACCAGGAGCTGAAACTCATACTCTTCATACTTAAGTTTCTGAAATGGGTGATCGCTGCCCTTATACTCTATCTGAACATACCGCTGATATTCAGCATATTTCCATTTACCAGGGGCTGGGCCGACAAACTTTTCGGTCTGATCTGGTCGCCCTTCAGCAGCGTTCTGCAGGCCGTATGGGATTACATTCCCAACCTGTTCAGCATTCTGGTGATCGTCGTACTGATGCGCTACTTTATCAAATTCGTGCGCTACATCTTTACGGAAATTGAATCGGAAAAACTCCGGATTCCCGGATTCCATGCCGACTGGGCTCCGCCGACCTACAGCATCGTAAAGTTTCTGTTGTATGCCTTTATGTTCGTGATGATCTTCCCCTACCTCCCCGGCTCCGATTCGGGAATATTCAAAGGCGTATCGGTATTCATAGGAGTGCTGTTTTCGCTGGGATCCTCGTCGGCCATCGCCAACATCATTGCAGGCATAGTGATAACCTACATGCGCCCGTTCAAAATCGGCGACCGCATAAAAATCGGCGAAATGACCGGGGATGTGATCGAGAAAACCCTGCTCGTTACCCGGCTGAAAACACCCAAGATGGAAGAAATCACCATCCCCAACGCCTCCGTACTTTCGGGGAACACCATCAACTATTCGGCAAATGCCGGACGCGAAGGGCTGATCGTTCACACAACGGTTACCATCGGCTACGATATTCCATGGAAAGACGTACATCAGGCCCTGATCGACGCCGCTCTGCGAACCCCGGACATCAACCGCGAGCCCCTTCCGTTTGTTCTGCAGACAAGTCTGGATGATTTTTACGTTTCCTACCAGCTCAACGCACACATAGGTGCGGTAAACCGTATTGCAGCAATCTATTCCGCCCTGCATCAGAACATTCAGGATGTGTTCAACGAAAAGGGGTTTGAGATAATGTCGCCGCACTACCGGGCGATGCGCGACGGAGGTGAAACAACCATACCGGCTCAGTATTCCGGGAAGGAATAAGCATGAAGTTTATCACATCTTAATTCCGGGTACTACAGCTGCGCTTTCGCGGATGGAAGTCCGCAGCAAAAATTAAAAAACGGTGGATTTCCGTTGCGGGAAATCCACCGTTCCGTTATTACAGACGCCTGTGGTTTTAGCGCTGTATCTGAAGCTTTCCGTTAATAACCCGCTGATCCAGAATCAGTCGGTAGAGTACCATTCCGGTGACGCGCACCTCAGGCTGATAGACCATTTCGTAAACCTCACCGGCCTTCACATTACCCTCAAACAGGGTTTGCAGAAGCGCACCGTTTACGCTGTAAAGCTCCAGTCTGGCCCGTGTATCGGTTTGCGGCACAAAGCGGAAAGTAGCTTTATCGCTGGCGGGGTTGGGGAAGACAATGAATTGACTTTCAGTTTCTGTTTCCATTTCTTCCTGAATCACGATCTCTTCAGTACTCTTGGATCCGTCAGCCGATACCTGCACAAATCCGGCAGCATAATCAGGTGTTCCTGCAATCTGACCCATAACAGTATTAGTACCATTCCAGTTGTTTGAATACCAGATGCCACCTTCCAGCCTGTCATACTGAATGCCAAGTAAGCCATTCGGACCACCATCGTTATTATCATCAAACAGCCACATCTGCAGCACACTGTTTCCCTGGACAGAAATTGTCTGTCCGTCGATTTCCTCTTTCAGATTGGCTTTTGAGCTAAAGTAAGCATGTCCCTGTTCAGGCTGATTTACAACCGTTGCATTGATAGCATTTGAAGTAATGATGTACTTATGCAGTGTATTATCAAGCAAGCCGTTTGCATCATACCAGCTCCAGATTACAATGGTTACACGTCCCTGTGGATTTCTGCCTTTTTTGTTGTAGGTTACATCAAAAGAGACCTCGGTGGTCTGACCTATTGCACCCTTGATTTGACCATTGGTGTTCACGGTGTTTACCAGTTCGGCTGCACCATTGATTCTGCCACCGGCAGTTTGTTTGTAGATGGTGATTTGCGCCTGAGATTCGGGGCTTTCAGGATCATTGATATATCCGCCCTTGATTTCAATACCTACCATGTAATCAGCTGAGAGTTGGTTACCAAGGTTCAACTGAACATCGGCACTTGCAGTACCAACGGTTCCATCAAGCTGGTCGACAAGTCCGACCGGCAGATTCTGGGCGCTGGGAATGGGAGTTCTGCTTCCGTCAGTGTTGATGTAATAGAAAGAAATGACAGCTCCCCTTACATCACCCACCGGTACGTTGGCATCCACAATGGTTGCTGATAGTGTTACGGTACCTGTGCTGGATGTTGGAGTGGTTGTCCAGGCGTAAATAGGTCCTGTGTAGAATCCTGCGGTTGCACTGAATGGTGTAGCCTCACGGGGATAGATAAACAGCTCAGCTTCATCAGAAGTACTTTCCTCATAATACGCGGTAATTGGGACAAATTCAGCCGTTACATGCCATGGGTCAGTTTCATAATTGTTTTTAGGAATTACTGAAATCTGATACAGAAGAGATGCCCTCAATTTATCGGGATAGCCCTCTTCACCGTAAGGAATCGGATAAGCCGGAGCAGAACCTATTGAAACGCCATCGAGGAAGAACTCCACAGTACCTTCCAGGTCACCAATACCGCAATAGGATTCGATTTCAGCGTAAAGTGTAACTTCATCCATGTAACGGGCGGCATCCGCACTAACGTACACTGAGGTTACCGTCGGAACGGTAATGGTTACAGTGGCTGTGCCGGTGGCAGAGTTTTCGCAGAGATCGGTAACGGTAAGAGTTACTTCATTTTCACCGATATCATCGCAGGTATAATAAGTCTTGCTAAGACTGAAAATTAAGTTCTCCTGTGCTGTGCAGTTGTCGTATGAACCATCATCAACCGCATCATCATCTATTGTTAATGTCCCATCTTCTCCCAGGCTAAGGGTAATATTTTTAGTAATTACTATGGGAACCATGTTGTCACGAATGGTGATCGTCTGTACCTGATCAGCAGCCGCGTTGCCGCAATCATCGACCAGCGACCATGTACGTTTGATAACTGTCAACCCTTCGCAGGCATCTTCAGGAGTAATTTCAGCATCAACAAAGGTTGCTTCCAATTCAGTTGTACAGTTGTCAGCTTCGTTAGTAACATCGCCTGTAATATCAACAGTGATAACATAATCGCAGTTTTCGTCTTTGTAAACTGTGATGTCTGCAGGAGCAGTGAAAGTTGGAACTGTATTGTCTTCAATCGTACTTTAAATCGTCTGGACTATTCAGGGTGTTCTTCTTCGCAACCGGATTAAAAAATCCTGCCGGAATTCCGGCAGGATTCATTCCCATTTTAAGGGATTACTGGTTCGACGCGGGTTTAATGTGTTTTTACAATACGCAATGTTTCAACGTTTGCATCGCTTATGACCCTTAGCAGGTAGATTCCCGATTTAAGACCCGACAAATCCAGGGTACCGTGCTTTGCAATGCGCTCTTTGCCAACGAGTTTGCCATCGAGAGACCAAACCTCCAGATCTGCCGTTTCGTGGCCGGTTTCAATGTATGCATGACCTGTGGTCGGATTGGGATATACTCTTGCCGATTCCACTATGCTGCCTTCCTTAAAGCTGTTGCTGCTGAAGTCAACGGTATAGTCCTCGGTTTCTCCCTGACTGTATATCTCGCACGATCCGGCCACGTTGCCGCGCTTCATGGTGACACGCATGCGCGTCTGACCAGAGACACCGGCAGGTACGGTAAACTGACCCGTGACCGTTTTACGCTGGTTGTTCGCCTGCAATACAAGCTCACCGTTGTCTTCAAAACTTCCGTTGCCATTGTAGTCGATCCATACTTTCCAGAATTCTTTCTGAGCTGCGGATGCAAATCCCGGCGTAAGCGTTATCAGACAGGATTGACCGGCTTGCAGGCTGACAATCATATTGGTAAAGTCGGAATACGGCGTGGCACCGGAGTTATTGGTAAAAGCACCAATTGTAACGCCGGCAATCCAGTCCTGCATTGGGTCCAGACTCATGCTGTTGCAATAGGTTACTGCCTGAGGTTCCGATACGGTAATATAGGATGTCTTTACTTCGGTATCGGAAGCACCGTCACGGGAAACCGTAAGCATAACGGTATAAACTCCCGGAAGGGTATAGTAAATTTCCGGTCCTGCATCGGTGCTGTATTCATACGAAGCTTCATCGCCGAAATCCCAATACCATGCCGAAGGATTGCCGGTGGAAAGGTCGGTAAACTGTACCGGCTGTCCAACCAGCACCGCTGTGGAAGAAGCCGTGAAATCGGCATTCAGCTGCTCGGCAGAAACAATTATGTAACCCTGCTTCGTCAGGGTATTGCTTCCGAACCCATTCGTTGCCGTCAGGGTAACATTGTATACCCCGGGTGTTGCATAGAATACCGATGGATTCTGCTGATTGCTAGCCGACGGATTTCCGCCAGGGAAGCTCCAGCTCCATGCGGTGGGCGCGTTGAGCGACAAATCGGTAAACTGCACGGTTCCTCCGGCGATCAGCGACTGCGGGTCAGCTGTAAAAGCAACCACCGGAGGCTGTGTATTGGCAGGCAGTATCGTAATGGTATAATCTTCGGTTTCGCCATAATCGTAACTGCCGCATGAGGGAGGCGCAGCATTGTAACGCATGGCTACACGCATGCGGAAGGTTCCGCTGTAATCTGCAGGAATTGTAAAGGATCCCGATGCCACACCGGTTGATCCGTTGACCGAGAACACTTCCTCGCCCTGAGTGTAGAAATTGCCGTCTCCGTTAAAATCTATCCAAACCTTCCAGAACTCACGTTTCGCCCTGTTTTTAAAGCCGGGAGTGAGCTCTACGTAGTTCGACTGACCTGCAGTAACTGTGAATGTGAAGCCGGTAAAATCAGAATAACCGGCTGCTCCCGTTGTATTGTTTGCATCCCCGATTTTTACGCCTGAAATCCATTCCGAAGTCCAGTTAAGCGCTCCGGTGGCACAATAGGTAATCTGGCCGTCCCATACTTCAATGTAGTTCGTTTTAGTTACCGGGTTGCTGCCTGAAGGGCCGCTGACTGTTAGAGTAACATTGTAGATGCCCGGCGTTGCATACGTAATTTTCGGATTCTGTAAACTGCTTACGGATGGCGTTCCGCCGGGGAACGACCACGACCAGGCAGTAACATCACCACTTGCCGTACCTGAAAATGCCACGCTTTCTCCCATCAGTACAAATACGGGATCGGCTGTGAAATCGGGAACAGGAGGCGGAGCAAGAACCTGAATGAGTCCGGTTTTGGTTTTGGTGGATGAACCGGCACAGTTCGATGCCGTTAATGTTACCGTATAGGTGCCGGGAGTGGAATAAGTCACCGTTTTGGATGATCCCGTGGCCGTTGCCGGATTTCCGCCCTGGAATGTCCATGCCCAGCTGTCGGGTGCACCGCTGCTGGCATCGGTAAAGGTTACCTGTCCGCCAGCAACAATCTGGGTTGCCGTTTGTGTAAAATCGGCTGCCGGCGGCGTACCGTTTACATGGATAATCTGCTGGCGGGTAAGCGTGTTGCTTCCCTGTGCATTGGTTACGGTGAGGCTTACGTTATACGTTCCGCCCGTGTTGTAGGTAACCACAGGATTGCGCTGCGTGCTTGCGGATGGCGTACCACCCGGGAACTGCCAGCTCCAGCTTACAGGCCCTCCCAAAGAAAGGTCAGTATATGCCACCTGCTCTCCTGAGCAAATATCTCCGTCGGACCAGCTGAAATTTGCTACAAGTCCGTTGGAAGCCACTTCCACGGCTTTGGAATATCGTTTGAAATTTTGTTTTGTAATGGTAACATAAACCGTTACCCCGCTTTCAAGTGGAGGAAATGTGATGGTAAGAGGACTTCCGCTGGCCGTTGCCGTTGCCAGAATCTGATCACCGGCGGTAATGGCTATAAATGCGCCGGAATTGGCCGTCACCTGCATGGATGTTTGTCCGGCATCCAGCGTAAGCGGATGGCTAACTGCCAGAGTCTGGGGAACTTCAGTATACAGGTTCATAAAGGCATCTCCGTGATGATGGAAAAGCCTGTAGGTTGTGATTTTTGCGGTGGAAGAAGTGGTCCACGACGACTGATACAGAAAATGCTTTCCTGCAGATGCGGCAAAAGCCGGAAGAGCAAATGCCGAAGGGAAGGTAGTGGACTGTGCAGGCATGAAATCCGGGAACAGATTGTCGAAGACACCCCACAGATAGGCATCGTTGGCAAAGGAATACGATACTTCGCTGGCGGCAAGTACACCCAGAGCTCCCGAGTTCTGTCCGTTGCTGGTATGGCGGTGAAATTTTTCGGCCAGGGTCTCCGTGGCCCGGGGATAGGCTCCCGTCTGGCAGTTGATCGAAAAGATATAGGGGAGCTGGTTATTTACGTTGTTGAGTGAGTTAACGGAATTTGTCGTAAACAAAGGTTCTCCCCAGCTGGAATAACTTCCGTGGTCGCGGTGCAGCACCATAAAGGTTCCGCTGTTGATTGCACTGACGATGTCGGAAGTGGTGCCTCCCGAGAATCCTCCGGTTTCCTGGGGCGTTGCCGGGATGTAACCCAGACCCGAAGGACCGAAATAATTAAGAACGGCGGCGGTATTGTATGCAGTCGACCAGGGATCAACCGCCGGATTGCCGGAGTATACCGCATTGATGCGTACGGGACTTTTTCCCTGTACGTTGGAGAAGTAGCCGGCCACTATTTCCGAGCAAAGCTGAAACCAGCGCTCGGTCTGCCAGCCAAGTGCCGTCACCGGATTATTGTAGAAAGATGAACTCACCGGCGGATTGCGCTCATAATTCAGGAATTTTGAAACCATTACCTGCAGCTGAGTGGCATCGTTGGCTGTGATGCGCGCTATTACCAGGTCGGGTAGGTTATCTCCGTTTACGTCGGCATAGTAGTTATCCGATGCAAAGTTGGGATAACCGCTGGGATGAGCGTACATATGGGAAATAATACCTCCGCTGCCGGTACTGAAATCCCCAAGCAGTAACACGGCAACAGGAGGTATATCCCAGGTGTTGTAGGCATTGTCGATGTATGTTTTAAGGGCTGCTACCGTATTACCTCCTGCTTCGGTGGTAGTTACAATTCCGGTTTTGATTCCCTGGCGGATGCGGAACTGACGGATGGAATCGGCCCATGCCAGGAATTCGGGCATATCGGGAGTGATGATCAGGTATTCATATCCGGTTTGTGTTGTGCGCGTGGAAGCGGCCTGCTGATTAAAATCAACGGCGGGGATGATGGATGAATTCAGCACTTCGCTGTACATCAGGGGATCCCACCAGCGGCTGCGGAGGCGCTCCTCCCCAATCACTCCTTGCCCTCCGGCATGCGTAACTTCAATTTCAATCTGCTGATTCACCTCCAGCTGACCCGTAACCGGATTGTAGCGGAAGGGAAAAATCTCCACAACCACAACATCCAGTCCTCGTATCGAAGTAACTTCCGACACCATGACCGGACTGGCCGGATAGAAGGCATCCCGAGCGTATATTTCCGGATCGGGCATGTAGTGCAGAGGGCCGTCGTCCTTACCCGTCGGGATAGCCGGCGCGGGAGCTATGTTCAAGCCTTCCAGCACGGAAGTGTTCGAGGAAAGTATCCGTGCACTTACGCTTGCCCCTTTCGGGATGGCAATGTAGCGTCCTTCCGACGGCAGATCGGGAGCGCCTTCCGTACCGGGCATCAGTACACCGGGTAAAGCAATGGCTTTCATAACCTCTCCATTCACCAAAACATCGTTAATGGAATAATTTTCTATAGAATAATTGATTACCGTACGGTCATACCCGGCCGTAACCAACCGGTATCCGGTTTGTGCCTCAGAATTTCCTGTGGCATTAACGGAAGCATTAAGCTGAAAGGAAACACCGGTCAGAAGAGCAATCGACAGCAGGATGAGAAGATTTCGTTTCATTCGTTTACCTTTATAGATGAATAAGAAAAACTGTGCAGGCAGGTAAACGGCCGGACCGGAAGGGTCTGATTCTTCGTGCGCTGGTGGCAAAGCCTGCAATAACCTTTTGTTTTGCAGGCGACCACCCCCGGAGAAAGCCATCCTTTTTCCCCCTGCAAGGAGTTAATCTTTAAAAAATAAAAAGGTAATCTGCTGCGTAAAAAATAATTGACTGTTTAAAAACATGTTACAATTCACTAGTGGGCATTAAAATCGCTTAATCGTTCTTTGAAAGACTTTGTAAATCGCAGTTTCAGCGTTTTTTTTGTGCGTGACGATTTGAACTGAATGATGGATTTTTGCTGGAAACAGCATATCCAT